>Ga0172379_10001239_pt1 | contig 52923 bp, 56 predicted proteins | sample GrowelOW334metaG_FD_119756 | JGI IMG/M metagenome (GOLD analysis project Ga0172379, IMG submission 119756) | Groundwater microbial communities from an aquifer near a municipal landfill in Southern Ontario, Canada - Groundwater well OW334 metaG | ecosystem: Environmental > Aquatic > Deep... | reverse complement strand
TTATGAAGGATACGCACCCCACGGTATAGCGGTTGTCGTAGAGTGTGCAACGGACAATCAAACGCGGACAGTCTCCAACGTTCGCCATCATTTTAAGGAGTACGGCGGAACTCTCGGGAACTCTGGCTCCATCGCGTTCATGTTTGAGCGAAAAGGCATCTTCAAGATACCGATTGAAAAGGTGAACGATGTGGATGCATTTGAATTGGAGATGATCGACCACGGATTGGACGAACTCAACGGGGATGAGAAATTTCTGTATGTGTATACTACATTCCAGGGATTCGGCGCAATGCAGAAGGCGCTGGAAGAGCACGGCATAGAACCAGCCAGCACCGAACTGCAGTACATTCCCACGACAACAAAAGAATTAACGCCGGAACAGGCAAAAGAAGTGAACGAGTTGATTGACGCGATGGAAGAGGACGACGATGTGCAGAACGTGTATCACAATATGGCGTAACTTTGTGTAAACAAGACGCATCACGATGCGTCTTGTTTTTACACGGCACCCGTGTGAATGGAATCGTTGCCAAATTTTTTCCGCAGCTTGTCGACGGCGCTCAACGCGTGAGAGCGTTTTTCGTCCACCGGGAATAGCGACAGCGGCTCCTCGGCCGCTTCTGAGAATTGTGTCAACCCCACCCCCAGCAGCCGCACCGGCATTTTCCGGGTATATGCTTTCAGGAATAATCCTTTCACTGCCACAAACACCACTTTATCGTCGTTAGTTGATTCGTTTAACGTTACGTTCCGCGTGATGGTGGAAAAGTTGGAATACCGCAGTTTCAGCTTTACTGTTTTTCCTTTCCATCCGTATCGCCGCGTATTGTGGCAGACGCTCTCCGTCAGATCAAACAGGTGACCAAGAAGTTCTTTCTTGTCCGCAATATCCTTTCCAAAAGTGTTTTCGTTACTGATACTCTTTCGTTTCCACTCCACCTCCAGGATATCGCTCCCCACACCCATCGCTGTCCGATGAAAATATCCCCCATGATCACCCAGAATGGCCTCAAGTGTTTTTTTCGACAAGGACTGAAGATCACGAATAATATTGATATCGTATTTCCGTAATTCCGCTTCGGTTTTCTTTCCGACACCGGGGATTACGCTGATGTCCAGCGGGGCGAGAAACTCTTTTTCCTTTCCATGTTCAATGGTGAGACACCCTTCGGGTTTGATGCATCCGGTGGCGATCTTTGAAACAACTTTGTTGGATGAAAGAGCAATGGTGCATGGCAGATGAAACTCTTTTTTCACCAATTGCTGCAGCGTCCGCATCAGTCTGGGTAAATCGTTGTTATACAATTTCTCACATCCGGTGAAATCCATATACATCTCATCGATGGATGCCTGTTGGACGATGGGGGCGTAATTGCACAGGAATGCATATAACCGTTTCGAGATCTTCCCATACTGACCATGGCTTCCTCGCACGACAATAAGCCCGGGACAAAGATCGAGCGCTTGCCCGGTCGGCATGGCGGAGCGGACGCCGAACTTCCGAGCTTCATAGGATGCGGAAGAAATGACACCGCGCCGTCCAGTGCCGCCGACAGCGACCGGCTTTCCGATGAGCGAAGGATCGTTTATTCTTTCCACGGAAACAAAGAAACAGTCCAGATCCAAATGAGCAATATATCGTTGTTGCCGTTCCATCAATAGAAGGTACGGAAGAACGGAAGAAAAAGAAAACGGACAGAAATTTAGGCAGCATCTCAATTTAACAGATAACGTCATGCCGAACTCGTCCCGCAGTTTGTGATTCGCCTTGGCGGAATTCGAATAAGCGGAACCGTACCGCGGCATTTCGGCAACAATTTTAAATAGGAAAAATGCTGACATTCGTCAGTGACGAAGTTCTTAAACTTCAAATTCGGACACGACTGAAATTTAATAACTTCATATAGCTCTTCAACGATTATGTCGATATATTATTCCGTTAAAAACAGTTTGAACAACAAACCCAATGTCCTATGAAACGATTGAACACATTCACTTCGGCATCCTTGTTTCTGCTCACGGCGTTCTTTTCCTGCAGTTCCGATCCCGGCAACACCGCCGAGCAAAAAACTTCGATGGAATATGAGTTCTGGCTGACGAACGGTGATAAATCCGTTCTATTCCAACGTCAATCCGGCGGCCAAACCATCACTACAGGAAGCACAACTCCGACAATCACAGTGAACGGCGCGCAATCGTTTCAATCTATCGACGGATTCGGTGCCGCGTTAACAGGGGGGAGCGCAATGCTGTTGCATCAAATGAGTGCGACAGCACGCGCGTCGATCGTCAAAGAACTGTTTGCGACGGATGGGAACAATATCGGCATCAGTTATTTGCGTATCAGCATAGGCGCCTCCGATCTGGACGACCGGGTGTTCTCTTACAACGATTTGCCGTCGGGACAAACAGATACCGCAATGGCTCAGTTTAGCATTGAACCGGATCGCACACATTTGATTCCCATATTGAAGGAAATTTTGGCAATTAATCCCGAGATCAAAATCCTCGGCTCACCCTGGTCCGCACCCGTATGGATGAAGTCGGGAGGAAGTTCCATCGGCGGAAGCTTAAAACCACAATATTATGCAGCGTATGCAAAATATTTTGTGAAGTATATTCAAGCCATGCAAAGCGAAGGGATCCGGATAGACGCAATCACCATCCAAAACGAACCGCTGTACGGCGGAAACAATCCCAGCATGGTAATGCAAGCAGCAGATCAGGCGTTCTTCATTAAGAATCATTTAGGACCAGCATTTGCTGCCAACAACATCGATACGAAGATTATCATCTACGATCACAATGCAGACCGGACCGATTATCCCATCACGGTGCTGAACGATACTGCGGCAAGAAAGTATATCGATGGGTCGGCATTCCATCTCTACGGAGGAAGTATCAACGATCTTTCTTCTGTGCACGACGCTCATCCGGACAAGCATCTGTATTTTACAGAGCAGTGGATCGGTGCACCGGGGAACTTCCCGGCGGATCTGAAGTGGCATATCGGCACTTTAATCATCGGCGGTACGCGCAACTGGTGCCGCAATGTGATCGAGTGGAATCTTGCCGCCGATCCGAACCAGGATCCGCACACGCCTGGAGGTTGTACGCAATGTCTCGGCACGCTCACCATCAGCGGCCATGCCGTCGGACGGAATCCGGCGTATTACATACTTGCTCACGCTGCGAAGTTTGTCCGTCCCGGTTCGGTGCGGATTGAATCTAATCAGCCGTCAGGTTTGAGCAATGTGGCGTTTCAACGGACAGACGGCAAACGAGTACTGATTGTTTTAAATGACGGATTGCAGACACAGGCGTTCAAGATCAACGATAATGGAAAAGAATTAGTATCGTATTTAAAAGCAGGTTCGGTCGGAACGTTTGTGTGGTAATGCGCCGATGTTTTCTTATGCGCAAGTTTGTGCGGTCAGGCGAGCAATTTTTCCATTTTAATATTGGATCGTTTGTACGGACCGGGTTCCAGCGGTACTTCGACGAAACCATATTTTCGATAGAGATGAATTGCTGAAGCGAGCGTTGTGTTGGAGTACAACAATATTTTCTTTGCCTGTTTTTCTCTCGCAACGGCAATACAATGTTCCAACAACGCGCCGCCGATGCCGAGTCCTTGCGCTTTTTCCGTTACCGCCATTTTCCCCAGCTCAAATTCGCAGTCACCGTGCTTGATAAGAGCAACCGTTCCGACGATCTCGCCATTCTTTTCAGCATAAAAAATGTATCCCCCGGCATCCAGAATCTTCTTTTTTGGATCCGAAAGCAGTGCGACATCTACCGGTTCCAAAGAAAAATATTTTGTGAGCCACTCTTCGTTCAGCAATTTAAATGCTTCCCGTTTAGCGTTGGAATACTCCGTTATAACAATCATCGTTTTGGTCGTAAACTGTTTTAAATATTTCGCGATGTGTTGCATAAAGATATGAAATTTGTAGATTGAGAGTAGATAAAAATTCAGAACCATGGAGAACACCCACGAATTTCTTAATGCCCTCACCGTTGTTCTCTGCGTAGCAGCAGTCACCACGGTAATATTCCAGCGACTCCGGCAGCCGGTGGTGTTGGGGTACGTACTGGCAGGGTTGATTGTAGGACCGCATCTGCCGATACCGCTCGTTGCAGATCCTGAAATTGTTTCCACATTATCCGAACTCGGCGTCATTCTTCTGATGTTCTCTCTTGGTCTGGAGTTTAGCCTCCGAAAATTGGTACAGATCGGTTCTACCGCCGGGATCATCGCCGTGATTCAATGCAGCGTTATGCTCTGGGTCGGTTTTGTGGTCGGACGGTTGTTCGGGTGGACAACGATGGAAAGCCTGTTTCTCGGTGCCGTCATTTCGATCTCCAGTACCACGATCATTGCCAAAATATTCGACGAACAAAAAATTTCCGGGAAGCATCGCGAAATAGTCGTCGGCGTGTTGATTGTGGAAGATATCATCGGCATTCTTTATATGGCAATCTTCACCGGTATCGCTTCGGGCAGCGGACTTTCTGCCGGTCCGTTGATGATCACGATCGGAAAACTATCGTTGTTTCTGATCGGTGTTATTGTCGTCGGGCTCTTCTTTGCGAGGCGGATGATGCAGAGCATTAAAGCGCTGCAACGAAATGAAACAACTCTGGTCGCGAGTATCGGATTTTGTTTTGCCGTATCATTGCTTGCGCGGGAATTCGGCTATTCTGTCGCACTTGGCGCTTTTCTTGCCGGCTCCCTTATTGCGGAATCAGGGGAAGAACAAGAGGTAGAACATCTCATTGAGCCAGTTCGCGATATGTTTGCCGCGGTTTTCTTTGTCTCCGTGGGAATGATGATCGATCCATCGGTCATCGTGAAATACCTTCCCGAGATCGCCATTCTGACCACAGTTGTCATCAGTGTAAATTTTTTCGGTGTCACCGCCGGTTCATTCCTCACAGGAAATAGACTGCGCACCTCCATCAAAGCCGGAATGAGCATGGGGCAGATCGGCGAATTTTCATTTATCCTGGCAGGTTTAGGGCTCTCGCTCAAAGTGACGGGAGATTTTCTTTATCCCATCACCGTAGCAATCTCCGCTGTTACAACGCTGACGACTCCTCTTCTGATTAAAGCATCCAGTCCGACGGCGTATTGGATCGACAGGAAACTTCCGAAACCACTGCAGACATTTTCCGCCTTATATGGAAGCTGGATTGAAGAGTTGCGATTACGGACAGAAAAAAGAATTTCAGCAGGTCCGGTGCCGCGGCTGATTCGCCGGATGTTGATTGATGCTGCTCTGCTTGCCGTGATCATCATTGGTTCATCTGTGGGGATGGAACCGATGACTGACAAGATTGGAGAATATGCAACTATTCCGGCCATATATATCAGAATCGGTATACTGTCCGTAGCTGCATTGCTGTCTGTTCCATTTTGCGTGGGGATCGTCCGCGTCGCTAAAAAATTGGGAATCTTCTTTGCGCGCATGGCGCTTCCGGCAAAAAAAGAAGCAGGAGTCGATTTCGTCGCCGCGCCGCGCCGCATGCTTGTAGTGACGATGCAACTGGGCAGTATCCTGCTGGTGGGGCTTCCGTTGCTCGCGGTTACACAGCCGTTCCTGCCGAGTATGCCGGTGGCGTCAATCTTTATTCTATCGCTAAGCATTCTGGCCGTGATGTTTTGGCGCAGTGCAACGGACCTACAGGGACACGTTCAGGCAGGAGCGGAAGTGATTGCCGAAGCGCTGAAGATCCAACCGCATAAAAAAGCAAAAAAGGACGATGAGAATGTTCGCTTACGCGAAGTGCATCAGTTGCTTCCGGGACTCGGAGACCTCGTAGCAGTGAAGCTCAGCAAAGAGAATTCGTCGATTGGCAAGACATTAGCGGCGTTGAATCTTCGCGGAGTAACAGGAGCGACCGTTCTCGCAATCACCCGGGAAAAAGGAGGAGTGATTATTCCTACGGCGCACGAACAGCTTCAGGAAAACGACGTGCTGGCATTAAGCGGAACACACGAAGCGGTAGAATCGGCTAAAGTATATCTCCAGACCAATGTTGATACTCAGTAATTCACACAACGTTTCCCGAACGGTCAAGTTCTAAGTAAGGATTATACGCGATCTCCCACAAATTTCCATCCGGATCGGCAACGTAACTTGTATATCCGCCCCAGAATGCTTTTTGCGGTTGTCGTAACACTGTTACTCCTTTTACCTTCAATTGCGCGATTAAGGTATCAACTTCCTTTTCTGATCGAACATTGTACGCTAAAGAAAATGATTTAAAGCCGCTTCCATGGGAAGAAACTTCCGCATCCTTTGCAAGTTCTTCTCGGGGAAAGAGGGAAAGAATGATACCGTTCAGTTTAAAAAAGACGACGTCGCCGCTGCTGCTGGGATCCGGAGTCCAACCAAAACACTCTTCATAAAATTTCTTCGATACGGAAAGATCGGTCACGCCAAGTGTGATGTAGGTAAGTCGTTGGTCCATAAATGCAATGATGAATTATAAATGAAAAATGATGAATGCAAAAGAAAAAAATTACCGTTTCAGGACGAAATCAACTTCTAGCATTTGATAATCTGTTGTTTTCATCCCAAGCTTCTTATAAACAGCCTGCGCACGTTCATTGTCTTTTTCAACGTACAATCGAATGCCGCAGACGTTTCCCCGCTCTTTGGCGAGGGTGATCACATGATCATAGAGTGAACGAAACACTTTCTGTGCGCGGAACTCCTGTGCGACATACACACTCTGAATCCACCAGAAAACACCGTTACGCCAGTCGCTCCATTCATACGTGATCATCAGTTGACCGACGATCTTGTTGTCAGACTCTGCAACCAGATAGAATCCGTTGTGAGGATCGTCGAGCATGCCGTGCACACCGCGCAATGTCCGCGCTGCATCGAGGTCGAAGTGTTCAGTCTCTTTTGCCATGGCAACATTAAAGCCGGCAATTGTTTCTGCGTCTGAGCGTTGTGCAGTTCTAATAGTGATCATCGCATTGTTTTTTTTGTTACAACAGTTCAGATGTATTTACCGGTTTCTTTGGTGTCAAAACTTCTAGAAATCGAAAAACAGTCCGATACTCTGAGAAGTGGAACGATTATTGTAGAATTGTCCCCGTTCTTCCATACCCGTTCGATATGTATATGCCAGCCGCACCGCTCGATACTCTTCATTGCGGGAACGGATGCCGATCTGGTAACTCTGTGTGGAACCGTAATTCACTTCGCTGCGGAATTTTATATCGAATGCTCCGTAGAGTTCAAAACCAAACATTAGAGGGAGATTGCCGCCGTCTGCACCGCCTTGAAACAGGAATTGTCCATCGCGCCGGGTGTTGACGAGAAAAGAGTAATTGTAGTACAGCCCGCCATACACAAAACCGCGGATCACCGATATCTCGCGCACTACGAATAACTGGTAATAATCCCGTGCATAATTAATAACGCTGGCTGCACCAAGCGCTGCCACACCGTCGTCAACAAGATGATGGCTGGAATGTCCCGCTCCCAATCGTAAGGCAGTTTCTTCCGCAACGGGAAAATCGAACGTGACATCGGCGTAATAATCTGCGTTGGTCACATTGAATTTCACCCCGGCGGATGCCAGTGTTGTATATACTGTTCCTGAAACACTCATCAAACATTCAATGCCGCGGTAACGGACTAGTGCCGCCGGGAATGATCCGCCCAAGCCGGCATAGAATGAACTGGTTGAAAGATCCTTTGCGTAAGAAAGACGATGCTCTGTTCCGCCGGCAGTGAACGAAGGAATGAACCGTTTACCGGGAATGAACGCAATGGAATCGTTCGTCTGTGCCAGCGACGCCGAACCAAACGCCATACACCAAAGGAGGAGTGATAGTTTCATATCAATTCAATAAAAACGGTTTGACGTCAGTTGTTTCACCGGAATAGAATTTTGCTGCTGGCGCAGGGAACCGAATCTTGTTAATTAGGTTCTTGAACACCCCCCACGTATCGCCGTCCGGCAGAATAGCGTTCGTGTTCCAGTCCAACCCGATGACGAATTTATGCTTCGGCGTGCCGGTATCTCCGTAGGAGACATTTTTTGCACCGAGTCCGACGGCAAGGTTGATGTATTTCGGCCAGTATTCCCGAACAGATTCGGGAAGAATGTTATGCATATCCATAGAAAACCAATAGATATGTCCGCTGTAATCGCTCGCCGGGCCCCAGTCCGGATCGTTCGTGCCGCCGCCGGCAGAAGGGAAATAGCTCCATTTGTAATCGAAATTCTTCAGATACGGATATTTCACTTGCAGCGCACCATAGATCAATCCCGCCGAATTGAAATACAAGTCCGAAACATTAAACGCCCATTTCGAGAAACCGTCGCCGAGTTCGATGGCAATGGCATGCGATGCGGGGACAGCGATTGCACTCCAGAACGCCGTATGGTCATTAAAATCGGCCCACTTCATCACGTCGTAGGTCAGATGAAAAATAAGATACGACGCGTACATATGGCCAAGTTTATCCACGCCATAGGCATGGTTATTAAAGTAACCGTCACCCTGAATTCGGAATTCGTGCTGCTGATAATAGTAATCCTGCTTCCACCACCATTGGAATTCCATGAAGATTGCAGCAGAGGACCAGGCGATGGTGCCGTAGGTGGCGACATCTTTCCGGTGAAGGAACAGGAACATCGAATCGCGCTGCACTTCCTGTGCAGGTGCGAGTTGAGAGAGACTAGAACAAAGAAGGGCGGCAAAAAGAAAATTTCTCATAGAATGCAAAAATGTACGAAAGAAACGGGTAACTCCATAAATAAAAAATCCAATGTCGCGCATTGGATTTTTTATTACTTGACCCGAAGTATATCAGGAAACAGTTGGCGACCGGGGAATCACGACAACAAACTCAGTCCCTTTTCCCGTTTCGGAAGTGAAGGAGATCGTTCCGTTGTGCAATTCCACCACTTTCTTGACAATGGCGAGTCCTAATCCTGTTCCATTCTTCTTGCCATGCGTTACGAACGGCTCAAAAAGCGAATCGCGGATCTCTACAGGAATACCGTTCCCATTATCTTCAACGGAAATTTTCAGGTTGCTGTTCACATCTTCCATCAACACGCTGATAATACCGCCGTTCGGCATGGCATCTTCCGCGTTGTTGATGAGATTGTTCAGCACGCGCCGGATTCGATCCTTATCGAGTGTGAGTTTTCCCGTGGAACGGCTGCTGACGGCGAAACGGATTTTCGAATCCTTAAAATGCTGTTCATAATCCTGTTGTACCGTTTCGGCTATTTCTTCCGCTGTGCAATCGACATGGTTTAGCCGGAATCCACCCTTCGAAAAATCGAGCAGCTCCTGCATCATATCGTCCATCCGGCGGATTGCACCGTAGAGCTGGTCGAACTTTTTCGTCCGTTGTTCCTCTTCCATCGTCTTGTTTTTTTTCAAATAATCTGCGATCAATGTCACGGCGGTCATCGGCGTACGGAAATCGTGAACGATAGAACTCGCCATCTGTCCCACGGCGGACATCCGCTCACTCTTCACCAGGTCCTTTTGTACGCGCTGCAGATTTTCCTGCATTTGATCGAAGGCAACCGCCAGTTTTCCGATCTCGTCATTATCAAAATCATCTTTGAGTTTATGATCAAGTTTGTTTCCTCTGCCGATCGATTCGGTGATACCGATCAGTTTTTTTAAAGGAGTCTCAATGAATTTCCGGAAGACAAAACCGTTCAATACCAGCGAAAGAACTAAAAATCCCACAAAGACGTACAACGAACGGAGCGCATTTGCTTCCAGGTGCATAGCTGTTTGCTCCAGCGGCACGGTCATCACCGCTGCGCCGAGTACGCTGCCAAGCTGAACGTCGTGACATCGCTGGCATTTTTTTTCTGCAACGAACGGAATAAGAGCCTGCATCTCTTCGCAGGATTGTAAAAATGCAGGTTTATCAGCGGAGAGATCGGAGATGACTTTTGTTGCATGCAATTTTTTGTTGCAGGTAAGAAACCATTGCGGTTCTTTCGTATGAAACACTTCGCCGCCGAAATCCTTGTTGATGTCCCACACATCCACTTCGCGGCGTATCAGACGGGTCCGGCGGTCATCGTCCTCCAGGAACTCTTCATCGAAATGAAGACTGTCCAATCGGAACAGGATGTGAATATCCTTGATGTCTCCAGATGAACTGACTTTCTTCAAATAACTGTCGTCGATGCTCTCGTTCGTCACCATCATATTCACCAACGCTTCCTTGATTGTGTTCGCCTGGGCGGTGGATGCGTTCTGCACCTGCGACATCATCTGCTCCTGCGTGGTGCTGTAATTGAAGTAAGAGATCACCGCAACGGCGACGAAGAATAACGGAAAAAAAATGATAAAGACTTTAAACGGAAGAGAGAGGTTCTTCAGCATGTAATTTCCATGAAAGTGTGTGAAAATATGAATATCAGGGGAGGTAAAACAGCAAACCCAACGACAGAAAGAACAAAATGCCCGCGGCGTTCGTTCCTACGGAAAGAATATCGCAAATATTTTGGATAAAAGTATATTCCGGAAATTTTTGGTAGTGTCTTAATTTGAAACTTCAGAATAACGTCATGCTGACGGATGTCAGCATCTTTACTATTATAAGATGCCGAAACGAGTTCGGCATGACGTTATTTGTCAAATTATGACACTACCGAATTTCTCAGTTTAGCTAATATACTGTAACGAGAATATTCATCCCAAGAAAAGGTTTTTTTACCACGCCCTGAGCGGAGGATGGAAAAGAGAGTTACAATCAACAATTAGGATATTTTTTCGGAAGATAAATGAAAAACTGTTTATATTCCTGTATCACTCGATCAAAAAGGGGATAGTATGTTTTCCATCTGGGAACAGCAATCGTTTCTTCGCACCGATATCATCATCGTCGGCGGAGGGATCCTCGGCCTGTCAACGGCTTGTTCCGTGAAGGAACAACATCCGGACCGCCAGGTGATGGTGCTGGAACGGGGGATCTTTCCCTCCGGTGCCAGCACACGGAATGCGGGATTCGCATGTTTCGGCAGTTTGACCGAACTGGTCGCCGATGCAGCGACACTCGGCGAATCCCTTATGCTGCAACTGGTGGATCGACGCTGGCGCGGATTGGCGCTGCTGGACCAGCGTCTTGGTGAAGAGGCGATGGACTATCAGCACTACGGCGGATTCGAACTTCTGACAGAACAGCAATTAGGCGTGCTGAAGTATATCGACGGGATTAATCAACAGCTCTTTCCTCTTTTTCAAATGGAAGTGTTTTACAGTGCCCCGTCTAAAATCACGGAGTTCGGATTTAACAAAGAGATCGTTAAAGACATCATCTTCAATCCGTTCGAAGGGCAAGTGGATATGGGACGCTTGATGAAAGGACTCATTGCGCGGGCACATGCTCTCGGCGTGGAAATGCTAACCGGCGCGAACGTAACGGCGGTGCATTCCACCGGCACAGCGTCCGAGGTGGAGGTCTGCCATGGAAAAGAGACCTATCGATTTTCCGCCAACAAAACAGCGGTGTGTACCAATGCATTCCTCCCGACACTCTTTCCGGAAATGCTTGTTCGTCCGGGGCGCGGACAGATGCTGATCACCAAACCGATCCCAAACTTGCGATTTAAAGGAACATTCCACTTCAACGAAGGATTCTATTATTTCCGGAATTATCACAACCGGGTGTTATTCGGCGGGGGGAGAAATCTCGACCTTGAGACAGAGACAACAACAGCGTTGGAACCCAACGAAAAGATCCTTTCCGACCTGCGGGAGAAACTGGCGACCGTGATCCTGCCCGGAATTCCACATGAGATCGATTATACCTGGCAGGGAGTGATGGGATTCGGGCCGTCGAAATTTCCGTTCATCGAAAATCCGTCGCCGAACGTCTATGCGGCGCTCGGCTGCAACGGGATGGGAGTGGCGTTGAGTTCATTGCTTGGAGAAGAACTGGCGGAAACACTTTCACAGTCATAAACGATCGGGTCGTTTATTCCGGCAATAAATGGTAGTGCTTGCAACGATCCTGAAGAATAATTATTTCTGCTGAGCCGCCATAAAACGAAAACACTTTCACGATTCACATTCTATGTAGGGAGCGTTCATGACCAACAAACGCATTGCATTCCTGTTTTTCTTCGTCGCACTCCACACCGCAGCAGCACAGGCACCCAGCGTATCAATGGTTGAACCGCCGAACTGGTGGGTAGGAATGAAATCCAACAAGATCCAGCTGCTGATCTATGGAGAACATCTCAACGGTGTATCCGGTAAAGCATCCTCTTCCGCTATTAAAGTGCTCCGCACGCATGAATCCGAAAATGCAACGTATGCATTCGTTGATATCGAGATTCCCGCCTCAGCAAAGCCCGGTACCTACGAAATAACGCTGACATCGACAAGGGGAAAGACCTCATTCAAATACCCCGTACTGAAACGAGCATCGGGCGATGGAAAATTTCAGGGATTTACTCCGGCCGATGTGATGTATTTGATCACGCCCGACCGTTTTGCCAACGGCGATACGACGAACGACAGTGTAGAAGGTATGCCCGATGTTGTGCGGCGCAATGAACCGACCGGCAGGCACGGAGGCGATATTCAAGGAATCATTGATCGACTGGACTATCTGAAAGATCTCGGCATCACCGCACTGTGGGTGAATCCGCTGATAGAAAATAATATGGACCGGGTCACTTATCATGGTTATGCTGCCACGGATTTGTATTTGATTGACAAGCGTTTTGGAACGAACGAATTGTATAAACAAATGGTGGATGAGAGTCACAAGCGCGGATTGAAGGTCATTATGGACCATGTGAACAATCACATCGGCACGAATGCCCGGCTTGTGCAAAATCTTCCTTCAGCGGATTGGTTGAATGGCTCGATCGCGGAGCATCAGCGTCCGTTTCATTCGAAACCTGAATTGGATGATCTTCACAGCGATTCGCTGACGAAAGCGAAAGCAACAAACGGATGGTTCAGCAATCACATGGCGGATTTGAATCAGAAAAATCCGTTCGTTGCAGCTTATCTTCTACAAAACACTTTATGGTGGATAGAATTCAGCGGCATCGACGGTATTCGTGAAGACACCTATCCGTACATCGATCCTCAATATCGTGAGTGGTGGTGCAAAACAATCATGGATGAATATCCGCACTTCAACATTGTCGGAGAAGTATGGGTGCAGGAGCCGGCATTCATTGCTCCGTATCAGCGGGGAAGTTATTTTCCGCGAAAGATTGCGCCGGAACTTCCGGCCGTCACTGATTTCGGCGTGTATGACGCCTTCTTGAAAACATTTTCGGATTCGACCACCGGTATTTGGCAAATGTTCAACTGTCTTGCGAAAGATTTTCTCTATCCAGACCCAGACAATCTGGTAACGTTCCTGGATAATCACGATATCACGCGGATGATGCACCGGCTGAACGGCGACGCAAAAAAATTGAAGCTCGCTCTCACCATGCTGCTGACCATCCGCGGAATTCCCCAGCTCTTATATGCCACCGAGATCGGTATGAAGGGAGGATTGGATGACGGAACATTGCGATCCGATTTTCCGGGAGGATTTCCGAATAGCACCAGGAGTGCGTTTACTGAAGCAGGAAGAACCGCAGAGGAAAATGAGATTTTCAATCACACACGCCGACTTTTGAAGATCCGTGCGTCGTACAAAAGCCTGCAGACCGGCTCGTTCACTCATTTCAGTCCGTATGATGAAGTGTATGTTTATTTTCGGACGAAGGATCAAGATCGCGTCATGGTGATTGCTAATCACAACGCGAAGGCGCAGCGGGTAGAATTGTCTCGATATAAACACCAATTGCACGGTGCAACGGCATTACGAAATCTTCTGACCGGCACGGAAGTCTCGTTGTCCGACGCTCATTCAATCGACCTGGAAGGAATGACCGGCGGAATATTCGAGATCATTCATTGATCACCCTATGACCGGACAAAAGCATGTAAAAACACCCCTTCTCGGCGCCCACATGTCCGTTGCCGGCGGCGTTCATATGGCTGTGGACCGTGCGACCTCTATCGGGTGTACGGCGCTGCAGGTGTTTACGAAGAACAATAATCAGTGGAATGGAAAACCGTTCACCGAAACCGATATTGCGCAGTACAAACAGAAAATTACGTACGCCGGAATTACTCCCGTCGTTTCCCACGATTCGTATCTGATCAATCTCTGCGCAACAAATCCCGATATCCTGAAAAAATCGCGCGCCGCATTCATCGATGAACTGGAGCGATGCGAAGCACTCGGCATTCCGCTTCTGAATTTTCATCCCGGCTCGCATCTTGGTGCGGGTGATGAGGAGGGAATCAAGCGAATCTGCGAAAGCTTGAACTACTGCCATGAAAAGACAAAAAGTTTTGCCGTGAAAAGTGTTTTGGAAGCGACGGCGGGACAAGGGACGAATGTTGGTTACAAATTTGAACATCTCCGCGCCATTATCGATGGTGTCGAGGAACCGGAGCGAATGGCGGTCTGCATCGACACCTGCCATATCTTTGCCGCCGGATATGATATTGCAACGAAAAAAGGATACGAAGAAACGTTCAACCAATTCGAAGCAATTGTCGGATTGGATCGTTTAGTTGCATTCCATATCAACGATTCGAAAAAAGGACTCGGTTCGCATGTGGACCGGCATGAGCATATCGGCAAAGGGGAGATTGGACTGACAGGATTCCGCCTGCTGATGAACGATGAACGGTTCGCGCACATTCCGAAGATATTGGAGACACCGAAAAGCGATGACCTGCACGAGGATGTGGAAAATATAAAGGTGTTACGCAGTTTACTTCATGAACGCTGAGGCGCGGAGAGGCAGAGAAGTTATTCTACGATGCCCCGCAACAGCATCAGGGCATGACGGATTTTCAATTATCGTCATTCCGGAAAGTATAAAAAACTCCTTTGAACGGACTGGCGTCCGTTCCGACAAAATAATATCTCATCAATAAGGCACACCCAAGCAGAGCTTGGGAGCAAGGGGAAAAATATCTACATCATCTGAAACACAACAACCGCCAACAATGCACCGATGATCGGAGCCACGACCGGAATCCACGCATAACCCCAATCGCTGTCTCTTTTATCTTTTATCGGCAAAATGAAATGCATTAAACGAGGACCGAGATCCCGAGCAGGATTGATTGCATATCCGGTCGGTCCGCCAAGAGATAATCCAATGCCGAGCACCAGCAATGCCACCGGCAATGCATCCAGCGCGCCTAAACTGTTTTGCGGAGCAACAATATGCAGCACACCGGAAACTAAGACGAACGTTCCAATCACCTCTGTTGTGAAATTGTAAAACGAATTACGAATTTCCGGTCCAGTGCAAAAGACTGCCAGTTTTAAGTTCTTATTTTCCGTTTCATCAAAATGCTGCCTATAGGCGAGCCAAACCAGAAACGCTCCGAACATCGCTCCGAGCATTTGTGCCAGAATATACATCGGCACGATCTCCCACGAGATTTTTTGCGCGAACGCCAACGCAATAGTGACGGCGGGATTAATGTGTGCGCCGCTCACCGCGGCAACGGAATAGACGCCGACAAAAACCCCCATCGCCCATCCGAAAGTGATTACGATCCAGCCGCCGCCGTTTCCTTTTGTTTTATTGAGCACAACGTTGGCAACAACGCCGTCGCCAAAGATGATGAGCAATGCCGTGCCGATGAATTCGCCGAGAAAAGGTGTCATAAAAGTGTTTTTATTAAATGAGTGGTGTTGTGATTTAATGAACAACAATTACATTGAACTTTTCGGAAGATAATGCCGCGCGATGTCTGTGAATGCCTGTGTTTGTTGATTCCGCCATAGTTCATCCTTCTGCAGTTCGTTGGCGAGAATCGCCGCAACAATCGGCGCTGCATCGATTGCGGTTTTTGCATCCAGCAGCAGCGCACGTGTTCTGCGGCTTAAGGCATCTTCGACAGTCATACACATTTCATTCCGGGCAGCCCATACGAATTCCGCCTTGGTATAGGGGAGGGCGGGATGAATCTTCAAACCCAACGATGCATCGGCAGCGATCAGCGAGTGTATAAACATTTCGTCATAGCCATAATAACTGAGCGGTGCATTGAAATCAACCTCGATCTTCCATCCATGAATTTTCAAATGACTGGTAGAACATGGCGGTTCGGCAATCCCCGCCTGTTGAAAAACGATATGGAGCACATCCTCCGCCATTTTTCTGTAGGTGGTCCACTTACCGCCGACAACGCTGATCAAGTTGGAATCGGAAACGGAAATGTGATGTTCCCGGGAGAGCGCAGCCGTTGATGCCGCCTCTTCTTTTACCAGCGGACGAAGTCCCGCAAAGATGCTGCGGATATCATGCCGCAGCGGTTTCTTTGTGAGATATTTCCCGATATGATGCATGACGAAATCGACTTCATCGTTCAACGCGACCGGCTCGGAAGTAACATTTTCCACCGGAGTATCAGTAGTACCGATGATTGTTTTGTTGTGCCATGGAACGGCAAACAGCACCCGGTTATCATCCGTATGCGGAATCATAATTGCCGTGGCAGAAGGGAGGAATGATCTGTCTACGACGACATGAATTCCTTGACTGAGCGTAACAATTGTTTGCGCATCAGCATTATCCATTTTCAAAACGGAATCGGCAAACACGCCCGTAGCATTGACCACGGTTTTCGCCATTACTTCGTATGTGGTTCCGTTCAATTCATCACCAACTGCGATGCCGCGAATTTCCCCGCCTGTTTTCAGCAACTGTTTGGCAGTCATGTAATTCACAAGCACCGCTCCATGTTCAGCTGCGGTCATCGCGAGATGAATTGCAAGGCGCGCATCATCGAACTGACCGTCATAGTATAACACACCGCCAAGCAATCCTTCTGTCTGCAATGTTGGTGCGCAGCGAAGTGTTTCATCAACAGACAAGATTTGCGTATTGCCAAATCCAAGGTCTCCCGCCAGCCAGTCGTATGCCTTCAATCCCACGCCATAAAACGGAGTTTCCCACCAGGAATAATTCGGAATGACAAAGGATTGTTTTTTAACGAGATGAGGGGCGTTATGCAGCAGCAGTCCGCGCTCCTTTAGCGCTTCTTTCACCAGAGGGATATTTCCCTGACGAAGATAGCGGACGCCGCCATGCACCAGTTTGGTGCTGCGGGAAGAAGTTCCTTTTGCAAAATCATACTGCTCCACCAACAGCGTTTTTAATCCGCGCGATGCAGCATCCACCGCAATACCAAGTCCGGTCGCACCGCCGCCGATGATGCAGAGGTCCCATTCCTTTTCGGACTGCAAACGGGAGATCATCGAACTGCGATTGAACGGAGTTTGTGTCATAGTAACACGGTGTTTGAATTACGAAGCCCAGGCAACGGCAGCATTCACCGCTTTTTGCCAGCCGCGAAGAAGTGAATCGACGGCATCCTTTTTCATCTGCGGAGAATATGTTTTATTCACCTGCCATTGTTCCTGAATATCATCCATATTCTTCCAGTAGCCGACCGCGAGCCCGGCAAGATAGGCCGCGCCGAGAGCAGTCGTTTCCGTTATGGTCGGGCGCACGACGTTCACTCCTAAAATATCTGACTGGAACTGCATCAGCAAATTGTTCGCTGTTGCACCGCCGTCCACCCGCAGTTCGGCGATGTTGATGCCGGAATCGGCTTCCATCGCTTTCAATACATCGTACGTTTGATAACAAATGCTTTCCAGCGCAGCGCGCGCAATGTGAGCGTCGGTGGAACCGCGCGTCATTCCGAATACTGATCCGCGTGCGTGCTGATTCCAGTGAGGAGCGCCGAGTCCGGCAAATGCGGGGACGATATACACTCCGCCGTTGTCTGAAACAGACTTTGCCAGAGGCTCTACCTCGCTTGATGTTTTGATGATTTTAAAACTGTCCCGCAGCCATTGCACAACCGCACCGGCGATAAAGACGCTTCCTTCCAGCGCATATTCTGTTTTTCCATTCACTTTCCAGGCGATGGTCGTCAACAAATTGTTTTTTGATGCAATCGCTTTCGTTCCGGTATTCATCAGCATAAAACAGCCGGTGCCGTACGTGTTTTTCACCATGCCGGGCTGCGTGCAGAGCTGACCGAACAGCGCCGCCTGCTGGTCTCCGGCAATACCGGCGATCGGAACGGGGATTTCGGAAATACTTTTCGATGTGGTTCCGTATACAGCACTGGACGCTTCAACAGTTGGCAAAATATTTTTCGGAATAGAAAGAAGGTTCAGTAGTTCATCATCCCATTGACAGGTATGGATATTGTAGAGCATCGTCCGTGATGCATTAGACACATCGGTAAGATGGAGTGCGCTGCCGCTCAAGTTCCACACCAACCACGTATCGATCGTACCAAAGGCTAATTCACCTTTTTCCGCTTTTTCTCTTGCCCCCCGCACATTATCCAGTATCCATTTCAGTTTTGTTCCGGAAAAGTATGCATCCACGATCAATCCGGTCTTTTGCTGGATGATTGCAGCGCGCCCCTGGGCTTTCAATTCATCGCACAGCGATGCGGTGCGTCGGTCCTGCCAGACGATGGCGTTGTAGATCGGTTTTCCAGTTTTCCGTTCCCACACAACGGTGGTTTCTCGCTGATTGGTAATTCCAATGCCTGCGATCTGCTGCATGGTGATCTTCGAGGAGGCAAGGGATTGTTTCATCGTTTCGAACTGCGTCTTCCAAATCTCTTCAGCGTCATGTTCGACCCATCCCGGCTGCGGAAAGATCTGCCGGAACTCCTGCTGAGCGGTGCTGATGATGCTGCCATGATGGTCAAAGATAATGCTGCGGCTGCTTGTGGTTCCCTGATCTAACGCAAGAATGTATTGAGGCGCGGTACTCATGGTTTCTCCAAAAGAAAAGTGATACGGATATATGTACGTTTATTCTATTTATAATTCAATATAGGCGGCGTGACAGAAGAGGAAAATAGCACGAGGAGTACTTAGCGAATAGAAGAGAGGGCATGGCGCAGCGCATTACGGCCATTACAGATATAGCATGCAGCGATAGTTCAATCCAAACGTAGCGGAAATGTTTAGCGCCGTTATTTCTTATTGCCAGGATTCTTTGCGCTGTACGTTTTCCATGCACCAGTCTTCACCGTGGTATATCCGGCAGTGTTGAAATGTGTTTTTTCGTTCGGGTGGTTGTGTCGCCACCAGTCGGACTGATTCTTGAGCATGGGATTAATGGCGGGATCGGAACTGCTTTTGTGAGAGTGATCGTTATGCAACTTCATAACGCCTCCGGATGGTTGAACGTTGTGGAGAACAGTAAAAATGTACAGACATTCCGTTTGGATGTCAAGAGACAGAAACAGGCACGCAGAACTTGTTTTGAAATGAACGCAGAGTCGCTGAGACGCGAAGAAAAACGTGAAACGTCACGCTATAATTGTTTGACCATCCAGATATTGCAGGCAAAATGACCGGAATTTCCGAGCGAATGGGGAAGATAGGAAAAGCCGTTCCGGATGTACATGCTCACCGCTTTGTTCAATTCAGGAAACGATTCAAGATACATTTGTGTATATCCGAGAGCTTTTGCAGATTCGAAACTCTTTTGCATCAATGTGTTTCCGACACCCTTGCTGCGATATTCCGCGGCGACATAAAATTTCACTAGTTCCACGCACCCTTCCGGTAATCCGTTTGTTGGAAAAATGCCGCAGCCGCCGATGATCGTTCCATTATCTTCCGCTATCCAGTATTCGCTTCCCGGTGTCCGGAAGAGAGTGTACAGATTGTCCGTAGTCGGATCGGTGTATACGGTTCCCGGCATATCGATCTTAAACTCGCGAAACACTTTTCGGATGACGTCAGCAATCTCGCGGTTGTCTTTCTGCTCAATATGTCTATAAACGATATTCATTTTCCATCGACAATGTTCAAGGGCAACCAAACTTTTACAACGCCGCCGGATTGGCTTGCATCGGCATAAGGGACCAACACCAAACTGCTTTTTGCTGTATTATTTTCCGGGAGAGGAATGATGTATGATTGTGTTCCGATCCACTCTTTTGTTAAAAGATTGGGAACATAGTTAAATTCTGGAGTCAATATAGTTGTTGTCGGAAGTGTTGAATCCGGAATTTGAACGCTGTTTAATGCTCCATCGTACGCCAATACTTGCGGTCCCCGCTGAAACGCAATGCGGCCGGGATAACTTTTTCCACCAGAAAGCGTCTGCACGGGCATATCAAACCGGACATTGATTTTATCTTTTTTCCGCCACGTACGGGCGATGGTAAGATATTCGCCTGGAGCCCCTTTGTATACTTTCCCCCCGGCCAATGCTGTAAATTCAGAACACCACGACGGCACACGCAACGCAAACGAGAATGCAGCGGCACGGACAGGATCCACCGTAACAACCATTGTTCCTTGTTCAGGAAAACTTCCTTTCACGGCGATTGAAACATTAATGCTTTTACTCTCTTTTGTTGTGACAACATCCTTATACGATCCGGGCTCGTACAACATCAATGTCGGAACACCATTAACATTTCCAAAAGGAAAATACGGAATCATTGCAATGCCGCGGGGAATACTGGATGTACAGCAGCTGATGGATGAGATAAACGGTTTTTGATCCATTAACGGAGTGTAATAGCTGACGCAGCCGTTTTGCGGATTTTCCGCCGCCAACAAATGATTATAGACCGATTTTTCAATCTGTTCTGCATAGCGCAGTTTTCCGGTCACTTCCAGAAGCATGCGGTTCAATTGAATCCACGTAACCGTAACGCATCCCTCCCCAATATGATCGTTATCCGAAGCAGGAAGTACACTGTCGGCTTGAAAATGTTCCCACGAACTGGTCGTACCGGTGATATACAATCGGTTTGTTACAATATCTTCCCACGCACGCACAGCCGGTGTAAAAAAGCGTTCATCCCCGGTGATGCGATATAAATTGACCAGTCCGACGAGATTGGAAAGCATTTCGTACGCTTTACCGTTTGCCACCGCATTCACTTTTCCGGATTCCATCAGCGTACTGATGATTTTGGGACCGTGTCGTTGCTCCATCGCATTGACGATATACAAACAGAAATCCAAATATTTTTTTTCTCCGGTATATTTGTATAACTCCACCATGGGATCCAACACGCTGGTTGCGGCCATGCCAACATGTTCACCGGCAAGGATAATATCTCTTTGTCCCGGCTGGTTGCCGAAAGTTCTGCACAGAAGATCGCCAATCTTTTTGCCTGCATTCAACGCGGGCAGATAGCCAGTCGCACCGTAATACCCGAGTAAACCGTACAGATTATATTTGTGGGACCAGACATCCCAGCTCGTCCAATACTCACCGGGAATATATGTGCCCAAATATCCATCTTCCAATTGTGTATTGATCAGGAGAAACATGATCCGGTCCATCTGTTTTTTCAGCCGGTCATCGCCCGTAAACTTCCACATGTTAGATGCGGCTTCCAAATATTTACCGATATGTTCTCCGATCCATGGATGAGTGCCTGGTCGTCGAAGGTACGAATCGGTGATCCCTTTTTCATCAACATTGAGAAGTCGTTCTGTCAGATTTTTTTGCGATCGTATGCCCAGGTAACCGTTGAGCTGCAGATCGCCGAACGGAAGAGAAGTATACTTTGTGGGAACCGCATCCTGTATCTGTTGTACCGGCACACCGGCCGCAGGAATATTGATGTTGGTATTCGTCAGATAGAGCTGGTCGGCAACAATCGAACTCTTGCTGTCTGCTTCTGTAAAGCGGTATCCGATTTTTACAATATTTTCCTTGTCGGGATGTTCTGCAGTAAAGGAAAATGTGTTTTCCTTCGCGGGGCGCAGCATCACCTCTCTGATTTCTCTGTATACATCCTTGTTGGATTTCGTCTGGACGAAATATTTCAGTGTCCCTTTGTAGGATGAGTATCCTTTATTTGAAAATGAAATAGTTGTGATGAACGAATCCTTCGTTGTTTCAGAAATATCGTGTGTTACTGCAACAACGTCGGACCACTGGACCGGTGCAACGACATACGGCCCTTGATACATTCCAATTCCGCCGATATCCGGACTGAACAATCGCACCGCGATGACATTTTCTTTGTCATAAAGAACGTTGTCAGGGGGAATGATATATACGCGCGGTGTATCCCACGCTGTTTTGTACTGAGGGGGAAAAGAACCAGTCTCTCCGATCAGTTGTCCGTTGAAGAAAGTTTGATCGACATCGTCGATCTTCCCGATGCCGAGTTTCAATCCATTCCCGGTTACAATTGCATCCTTCATAGAAGAAGGGATTATTATTTTTATGCGGTACCAGGCGTACACATTTCCGGGATGACCGGTTGCGGACCAACTGAGTCCAACATTTTTATTCTCCCAGAGAGAATCATTCAGCGTCGGCTTTGTCCATTCAGCGTTATCTCCCATGGAAAATTTCCAAGTGACCGGAAGCTGGATCGTTTGTGCCTGAACAGTGAATGTGCACAAGGCAAGAATGACGAGGGGAAAGAAATAGTGAAGACGTTTTTTCATAAGCGTGGTATTGAATGATTTACCTTACTTTACACCGTTCGTAATATTTAATAGAAATGTGAAATGATCAACAAGTGTTTTTACTTTGTCAGCAGTTTCCGAATCGATGATTGTTCCATCATTGCCGATCTTCGTCTTGATGAATGGAATGAGTAACTGTGTCTCTTCGGTAATGACAGAACCGATGATGTTCAGTGTTTCCATCAGCGCAGCATGTCCTTTCTGTCCGACGGAAGAAGCCGTAATCAGCGAAACCGGCTTGCGGTAAAAATCTGCCGAAGAAACAGTCCAATCCAGCGCATTCTTCAGCGTTCCCGGCACCCCCATGGCATATTCCGGCGTGCAGATCAGAACACCGTCCACCGCTTGTAATTGCCGGCGAAAATCAATCACCGGCAGAGGAGAAGAGCCGTTGTCGATATCGGGATTGAAATGCGGAAGTCCGCCGATGTTGTTGTATTCAATGACATCGAACTTTCCTGCCGCCATTTTGGAAATTGTTCGGATCAGATTTAAATGTGTCGAGTGCGTTCGATTGCTTCCCGGAATCGCAAGGATCGTTTTTGTTGTTTTCATCATCTTTTATTCTCTATGGATCTATTACTCTGACGCTAGTCCGAAGGATCACTTCGTTGCGGCGAGGATGTTTATTTTCTCACCGGTTTGGCGCGTAGGTATTGATTGGGCCATGGAATTTCTGCACCTAACTGCTGCGCCCAATGAAATGGCAGGTAAGGATTGCGCAGCATTTCACGGGCAAGGAAAACAACATCCGCTTTTCCACTGCTCAAAATCTCTTCTGCTTGCTGTGCAGTTGTAATCAACCCCACAGCACCTGTAAGAATTCCGCTCTTTCGTACTGCCTCGGCAAATGGAACCTGGTATCCCGGTGCAAACGGTATCTGTGCTTTGGCAACATTTCCACCGGAAGAACAATCAACCAGATCAACTCCTAGTGATTTCACAATCGGTGCCAGAGCGACGGAATCTTCAATAGTCCACCCGCCGGGAGTCCAATCCGATGCAGAGATGCGGAGGAAGAGAGGATTCTCCGCCGGCCAGACTGATCGGATTGCAGTGATCACTTCCCTTAGAAGTCGCGTTCTGTTTTCAAATGAACCGCCGTACTCATCTGTTCTTGTGTTGCTCAACGGAGAGAGGAATTCATGGATGAGATAACCGTGTGCACCGTGAATTTCTATCACTGAAAAATCTGCGGATACCGCGCGCTTCGCAGCCGCTGCAAAATCGGCAATTACTTTTTGAATACCGGTTGCATTCAGCTGTTCCGGTGCGCGCGATTCCGGCGAAAACGCCACCGAGCTTGGTCCGACCGTTTCCCAACCATTTTCAGAAAGTGGAATTTGATGCATTCCTTTCCACGGAGCAGGATAGGAAGCCTTTCGTCCAGCATGTGCAAGCTGAATTCCTGCGAGAGAGCCTTGAGCATGAATGAAGTCAACAATTCTTTTCAGTCCCGGTACATGTTCGTCTTTCCAGATTCCCAGATCGTCGGGAGAAATTCGCCCTTCTGGCGAAACGGATGTTGCCTCAGTGATAATGAGTCCCGCACCGCCGACTGCACGGCTTCCTAAATGAACCAGGTGCCAGTCGTTTGCGAATCCGTCAATAGAAGAATATTGGCACATTGGAGAGACGACCATGCGGTTTTTGAGCGTGATACGCTGTATCGTTAGAGGAGAAAAGAGGTTTGACATACAAGGAGAATAGTTGAAGTATGGTCGATAGTTTTGTAAAATATAATGAGAAGCGTAATAATAAACCCGAAATCATTCCAGAGAGTTTCCGTAGGGAAAATACGAAATGAAGTTGTAACACAATTTATCGATTCATACCAATTCCAATTTTTGTATGCTGAGACGCGCCATTCCATCTTCTAACGAAATGCTTCCCGTCATCGGTCTCGGCACCTGGGCACGGTTCGATGTCGGTTCATCGGATAAGGAAAGATCGCCTCTACGCGAAGTTCTCGCCCGCATGAGTGTTGTCGGAGGAATGATGATCGATTCCTCCCCGATGTACGGCAGATCGGAATCTGTGGTTGGCGATCTGACGGTTGATCCCGATATCACCGGGAAATTTTTCTACGCGACGAAAGTGTGGACGACCGGAGAAGCGAGCGGCATTCAACAGATGAACGAATCAATGCGCAAAATGCGCAGGACTGTCATGGATTTGATTCAGATCCACAATCTGGTCGACTGGCAAACACATCTGAAAACATTGGAGAGATGGAAGAAAGAAGGGAAGATACGTTATACCGGAATCACACATTATAAAGAAGCAGCTCATGAGGAATTGGAACGGATTATTCTTTCACAACAAATCGATTTTGTGCAGTTCAATTACTCAATCCGTGAACGAAATGCGGAAAAAAGATTGCTAACCGCAGCATATGACCGTGGAGTTGCGGTGATCATTAACGAACCGCTCGAAAAAGGAAAACTGTTTTCACTGGTCAAAGGGAAAGGACTTCCGCCGTGGGCATCAGAGTTTGACATCCACAGCTGGAGTGAATTCTTTTTGAAGTTCATTATTTCGCATCCGTCCGTTACCTGCGTTATCCCTGCCACAGCAGATCCGGATCATATCTCTTCCAATATCAGAGCAGGATCGGGATTGCTGCCGGATGAACGGGGACGAAACAGAATGGCAGCATTCATTCAATCATTATAGCAAGTAAGTGGAATGCTATTTTGCGGAGGAGTGTGGTATGAATTTCCCGTTTTTCAGAAACTCAATCGTTTGACCCATCACAGTTTCGTTTTTCGGAAGAGCAGAATGTGAGACTTTTAGCAGAATAAAATCTGTCATCCCTTCAATCTTCGTCGATTCCACCGGCACCATGCCGTCATCATCTCCCGGAATAAAATCGTCGTTGTTAAATGCCGTTGATATTCCCGCAATCACCCCTACAGGATAATACGGAGCACGAAGCTTCCGTGGAAGACTCGAAGAATCGGTTCCAAGCGACATTGCAGCCTGTCCAACAAGTTTCAGCCACCACGCATCGCGGAAGTGATCGACAAAGGGAGTTCCTTTGCTGGGACTTCCGATGAGCACAACGCGCCCGAGATTCGGGAGTTTCACACTGTCCAGATATGCACGAATGAGCAGTCCACCGAGTGAATGTCCGGCAAAATGGACAACACGAAAGGTATCCGTTCGGAACGACGAAATCTGTTCCGAGACATTTTTGAGGATCTCATCCGGCGATCGTCCAATCGAACGATAATCCACGATCGTTACGGCATAACCGGATGTTTCCAGTTGTTCTTTCAACGGTACCATCATGCTTTTACCGCGTCCAAGGCCATGCAGCAATACGACGAGCTCTTTTCCCGGAATGTTCTGAAGCTGCGCCGAAAGGAGAGAAATATTGGATGCGAACAATCCTGCCGCAACAACGAACAGCAGCACCATTGAGCGTCGAATATGTGAGGGAGAGTTATCGGCAGTGTACGAGAGTCTCATGTTTATAAAGTATAAATTCCTTGCAAGAAGAGCTACAATCTTCAGAATTACTTTACCGTTGTCCACCAGCGGTTGTTGTAGCGGCGAAGGTTGTTCAGTTGCACCTGTTCTCCAATCATTGGATGAATGACAGGAACCGAAGTGCGCTCCGCCTCTTGCAACGCGCGATTGATCGGCTCATCCCACGCATGCAGCGAGAGGATAAACTTTCCCCAATGTACAGGGAACAGCACCGCACCGCGCAGATCGGCTGCGGCCCGCACCGTCTGCTCCGGCATCATGTGAATCGCACTCCATCGTTCATTATACTGACCGCATTCAAGGATGACCAGATCGAAAGGACCATACTGATCGCCGATCATCTTAAATTGTGCGTCATATCCCGAGTCACCGCCAATAAAAATCTTTTTATTGGCACTCTGCAGGACGAAGGAAGTCCAAAGCACCTGGTTCCGCTTGAACAGCCGTCCGGAAAAATGCCGTGCCGGTGTAAGAGTAAGAGTTGTGGAGAGATCTAGTTGAACAGATTCATTCCAGTCTTTTTCGATGATCTTTTCTTTTGAAAATCCCCAATGCTCAAGATGTTCTCCGTTCCCGAGTCCCGTGACAATCGTGCCAATCTTCGGTTGTAACGCAGTGATCGCTTCATAGTCGAGATGGTCCCAATGGTCGTGTGTCAACAACAGGTAATCGATAGCGGGAATATCATCGGGAGTATATCGATCGCTTCCGGGATGACTCGGTGTTGTGAACGGAAACGGGGAGGCATGCCCGCTGAGCACAGGATCAACGAGAAATCGTTTTCCATCCACTTGCAAAAAATAGGATGAATGACCGAACCACACCAACACATCGTCATTGCGACGCAAGGAATGCAGATCGATTTTTGCAGAGGGGATGGAAGAAGAAGGTTTACTACGCCGACTTTTCTCAAACAAAAATGCTTTCGCCGCGGAGAAGTAACCGTTTTTTCCGGTCATCAGAGGAGTATGATTGAGATTCCGAAATGCACCGTTCCGGTAATTGGGAGAGTTCTTCATCCGCTTCAATCGTTCTCCCGCAGGAAGTTTTCCGAATTTCGCCTGCCGAACGATGACAGCTGCTGCTGATACGAAGAGAATAATTCCGAAAAGAAATGTCATGGTTTAATCAATTATCACAAAAAAATAACGCTAATATTCTATTCAGTAGACGATTAAAAAGGAGGTGATTGTAAACTATTTTCAAATTAGGTCAAAAATTCCTTTAAAACAGTTGCGTTTCATTTTGTCATGTATTATTATGTAACCAAACGGTTACATATAAGACGAAAGCATAATCAGAAGAGATGTTTTTCAAGCAATAGCAGATCCCAATCGCCGGGCAATTATCAGTCTGTTGGCGGAACAAAAGAAGTTGAATGTGAATGGTCTGGCGGATAAATTCAGAATCAGTCGTCCGGCAGTTTCCAGACATTTGAAAATTTTATCCGAGTGCGGATTGGTCTCAATGAGTCAGCAAGGGCGGGAGAAATTTTGTGAAGTGAGATTTGATAAATTGACCGAAGTATCGACGTGGGTTGAACAGTACCGTATGTTTTGGGAACAAAAGCTTGATGCCCTGGATGAGTATCTACAGAATTTACAGGCGAAAGAAAAATCAGCGGAATGAAAAATTTATACGTCAATGATGGGCATATCACTCTATAATTGAAGATCGCATTATCCGTGTATATTCATAAAAAGGATTCCACCATGGGAGAAACAACACCGCCGCTTCCGAAAGAAACACTTTTTGTTACCAGAATTCTCGATGCACCAGTAGAAAAAATATGGAAAGCATGGACCGACCCGAAAGAAGTAATGAAATGGTGGGGACCGAAATATTTTGCTTCCCCGTCATGCGTTATCGACCTGCGTGAAGGAGGAAAATATATTTTTTGCATGCGCGCACCCAAGGAAATGGGAGGACAGGATTCGTACACTTCCGGAATCTATACGAAAATTGTACCGCTGGCCCGTTTGGAATTTACCCAAGGGATGTCTGATAAAGAGGGAAACAGGCTTGATCCTTCAGCGCTAGGCCTGCCGCCGGATTTTCCGAAGGAATTACATACGACTATTGAGTTCCGCCGGATCCGTCCAGATATGACCGAGTTGATCATCACGGAATCCAGTTGGACGCCGGGACAAATGTATGTCTACTCCATTGTGGGATTACATCAGTGCATTGATAAACTCGCTGAAAGCGTGAAGTAACCATCGGAGCGCCAATGAAAAAACCAAAACCACCTTCCCATTCAGAGAGCGAACTCGTTACTGAACATATCAAAATACTTAATCCAGCGATACGAAAACCAGTCGAAGCGTTAAGAGAAATTATTCTCAAAACGAACAAATCAATTAGTGAAAGAATTAAATGGAATAATCCCTCGTTTTATTACACAGGAGAGATGAAACCATCTGTTCCAAAAGAATACAAACGGGAAATTATTGTATTTAACCTACACAAGGGAAGGATAATGCTTGTGTTTCCGAGCGGTGCAAAAGTCGATGATTCCACGGGATTTCTTCAGGGAGAATACAAGGATGGAAGAAGAATTGTGATCTTCAAAGATTTGCAAGAGGTTAAAGCAAAAAATGGGATTCTGCAGCGCGTGATTAAGAAGTGGCTTACACTGGTCGAAAAATAAAACGATTGTTCCAAAACGTCCAAAGAAGGGAGAACAAATGAAACGTCTGATTCTTGCAATCGTCGCAGCGATTCTGATCAATGGAATTTTGGCGACAGCCATTGACCATGTTTTTCATACCACCGGTATCTATCCGCCGTACGGCGAGCCAATGCATGAGTTTCCAATGTTGTTGCTTGCGTACAGTTACCGGGCACTTATTACGATATTCGCCGCGTATATCACCGCTATGATCGCAAAAGAAAAAGCAAAAACAGCGATCTATTTTACCGGCATTCTCGGAACACTATTATGGCTTGCAGGTTCCATCGCTATGTGGGACGCCGCGGCTGCTTGGTACAACATTATTGGTATTCTCACGGCGCTTCCGTTGGCGATCACCGGATGGAAACTGTTTGAACGCAAATCACAACAAGTAATAGCGCAATAATTGATTCTCACCATACAAAGGGGATGCGGGTATGCAAAAGATCACACCGTTTCTGTGGTTCGACAATAATGCAGAAGAGGCAATGAAGTTTTATACAAAAATTTTCAAGAAGTCCAAGATCCTGAAGGTCGCGCGGTACGGAGAATCTGGTCCTGGGCCAAAAGGGTCGGTAATGTCAGCGTCGTTTCTGTTGAATGGCCAGGAGTTCATCGCCTTAAACGGCGGTCCGCGCTTCAAATTCACCGAAGCAATTTCGCTTGTGATTAATTGTAAAACGCAAAAAGAAGTAGATTACTTTTGGAAACATCTTTCCAAAGACGGGATGGAGAGTAAGTGCGGCTGGGTGAAGGATAAATTCGGTCTCTGGTGGCAGGTCGTACCGGAGGGAATGGAAAAACTGTTCCGGTCAAAAGACCCCGAGAAATCGAAACGGGCAATGCAGGCAATGCTTCGGATGAAGAAGCTGGATCTTAACGCCATGAAACGGGCGTATAACAAAAAATAAACGGACGATAACTTCGGCAGACGAGGCTACGATGGAACACAAACCCTTTATCATAGAACGCAGCTATACAGCATCTGTTGAGCAGGTCTGGAAAGCGATCACCGACAGCGGGGAAATGAAACAATGGTATTTCGATCTGCCGGGATTTCGTGCGGAAATCGGTTATACGTTTGAGTTCTTCGGCGGCCCACCGGAAAAACAGTACCGACATCTCTGCACCGTCACCGAAGTGATCCCCAATAAAAAACTGACCTATAGCTGGCGGTATGACGGGTACGCAGGAAATTCTTTTGTCACGTTTGAATTATTCGACGAAGGTAATGCGACACGAGTAAAACTAACGCATGCAGGACTGGAATCATTCCCGAAAGAAAATCCTGACCTGGCAAAACAAAATTTCGCAATGGGGTGGACGGACATTATTGGAAGGTCATTGAAGGAGTTTTTGGAAAAAGCATAATCGTACGAACGCCGATTTAAATACCAAAGAACTCCGATAAGGACTTAAAATCAGTCGAGTTCAACGATTACCGTCAATCACTTCTCGAACGATGCGGAGCACTGAAGACAGATGGTATGGTTTTTGAAAAATTTGTGCCACCCCTGCCTCCCGCAACTTTGCTTTTGTATCCGGCTCAATAAATCCACTGAAAATAATCACTTTTGCATTGGGATTGATCATCCTAATGCGACGGAACACCTCGTCACCGGAAAATTTTGGCAATCCAAAGTCTGAAAGAACAACGGCAATATCGTTGCAGTGTTGAGTGTACATTAATACGCCGATTTCACCATCGTACGCCGTCAACACGGAGTATCCCTTTTCCATAAGAATATGTTTCACCAATTCCGCAAGGGGGATTTCATCTTCGATAATAAGTACGGTCTCCGTTCCGCCGGGAATTTTTTTCCATTCACCCTCTACCGTTGAAGGGGTTCCGACGACATTTTCTTCAACCGGAATATATATGCGGAATGTGGTTCCTTCGCCGGGAGCGCTGTCCACGGCAATCATTCCCTGATGACTTGTTACAATAGAATATACGAGAGCAAGCCCTAAGCCCGTACCTTGTCCGGGACCCTTAGTGGTATAGAACGGTTCGAAAATCCGTCTTTTGGTTTCTTCATTCATCCCAACCCCATCGTCCGATACTTCGACAAGTATGTATTGCCGGGCGGCCGCTTGCGGAAATTCCTGAACAAGCATGTTATGCTCGACAGTGGAGGTGGCTATCGCAAGTGTTCCGCCATTCGGCATTGCATCACGGGCGTTGACGCATAAATTCAGTAGTACCTGATGAATCTGAGACGCATCGGCGACAATCATCGGAATTTCCGTTTTTAGATCTATAGTAACGGGAATTGTTTTCGGGAATGTCTCATACAACATTTTAGAAAGCTCTTCTATGATTGTATTGATGGAAATTGATTGAAATATTGACTCACCTTTCCGTGCAAATGTAAGAAGTTGTTTCACGAGCGAGGCTCCCCGTACAGCCGCTTGTTTTACCCGGCAGAGTTTCTCCGATGTTTCCCCGGAGCCTATGAATTGAGATTCGAGCATCGTCGAATATCCTAGAATGATGCCGAGAATGTTATTAAAATCATGGGCGACGCCGCTTGCCAGAGTGCCGAGGCTTTCAAGTTTTTGCGCTTGAATAAGCTCCATTTCAAGCTGACGCCGTTTTTCCTCTGTTTGTTTCAGCTCTGCTTCCGCTTGTTTTCGCTTGGTAATATCTCTTGTTACCGTTAGCACGCCGACCGGTTTTTGGTTATTGTCCCGGAGAAATGCCGCCGAAAGTTCTATCCAAATGGTAGAGCAATCTTTGCAATATTCCTCAAGTTCGAGCAGCACAGTTCTTGTCGAATCCGTATGCCCGCCAAGCTCCTGCTCCATCTGTTCCGCAAAAACACTTTTTACTTTTTGTAACGAATCAGGTGTTAACACGTCGCTTAACGATTGTTTCATTGCTTCTTGAACCGAAAAGCCTCGGAGTTTAAATACCGAAGGACTGATATAAATCAGCGTCAAATCCAGATTGTATACTGAAATTGTATCGGCGGTATTTTCCGCTATCAGTCGATAGCGCTCCTCCGATTCTTTCAATTTAGCTTCGGTTTGTTTACGTTCTGTAATATCGCGCGAGATACCGACAATGCGATAGATTCGTCCGTGTTCATCGCGGGCAGGAATGAGTGTTGAATGGTAATGTCGTTTTCCAGCGGGCAAAGTTAATTCTAACTCTTCTTCAATCGGCTGACCAATGTCGATGCAACGGCGATATTTGGCATTGACCACCGCGGCAACTTCGGCCGGCACGATTTCTTCCTGAGTTTTTCCTACGGAAACCGATCGGGGGATTCCCGTGGAGCGCTCAAGTGCAGGGTTCACTTCAATTGTACGGAAACGCCCATCCTCAGTAACCTCAAGAAGGTAGAGCGCATCGAGTACATGATCAAATATTTCGCGGTAGCGCCATTCACTTTCACGTAACACTTCTTCCATTCGCTTCCGCTCGGTGATATCTGTTACAATGCCTTCTAAGGCAATGGGTTTTTCCGCAGCATCACGGATTAAAATGTTGCGTTGATTCAGCCAAAGAACTTTCCCCGTTGGATGAATAAATTGATATTCATAGGTTGGAGACACTTCGCCTTTTAAAAGATTTTCAAATTCCGTTTCAAAATATTTGCGCCACCGCGGGTGAATTGCTTGTTTGAATAACTGCGTGTCGGCGTAATATTCTTCGGGATAATGCCCGAGCATTGAGTATGCCGCGGGGCTGACATATTCATATTTTCCATCAGGTAATGTCATTCGATAAATGACGTCTCGCGCATTTTCTGTTAACCGACGAAAACGTTCTTCACTTTGGCGCAATGCATCTTCTGCCTGTTTGCGTACGGTAATATCGTGAACAAATCCATACCAGAGAATTCCTCCCTGTGGATGTAGTTTAGGGTACGACGAACCTTCCAACCATAACTCCCCTCGCGTGGGATGAAGAACTCGATACTCACAGTGCCACGGCGTCATAGTGCGGGCCGATTCAGCAATAGCATCACCGACCCGTTTTGCGTCGTCTGGATGTGTCCTCTTGAGTAGCGGGGTTGCATCGTCCACAACATCTTCAGACCGCAAGCCAAACAGATTTTGAATTTGAGGAGAAGTGTATGGCATGCAGACCGAACCATCGGGTCTCAGATAAAAAGTACCCATCAAGCCCGGCGATGATTCTGCCAGATTTCTCAGCTTGAGTTCTTTTGCTGCCAGCGCTTGTTCGGTTTGTTTGCGAGCAGTGATATCAACCATAATTCCGCGCAAACTGATCGGCCGGTCATTTTCAACAATAACGGTGACAATATCATGCACCCAAACCACTCGTCCGTCCGCCGCTATCATACGATAATCAAACTCGTGTGAACGTTTTTCCTGTGTTGCATTACAGCAAAAGTTGACCGCCAATTCTTGGTCAGCGGGGTGAATATGATCTTTCCAAAATGTCGGCTCGGTTAACCACCGTTCCTTAGGATATCCAAGGAAGCGTTCAACTTGATTGCTGACAAAGGTGAAGACAAAGGTTTGGGCATCTGCCTCCCAAACAACACCATCTACAGAATTCACCAATGATTCATATTTCTGATGTGCCTGCCGAAGGATTTTATCCGCTCGCTTGCGTTCAGTAATATCAACCATCACGGCAACATTACCGAAGACTTGCCCCTTTTCATCGAGCAGCGGGGACGCAAAGATGCTGTAATCGATAAGACTTCCATCCTTTTTTTGCCGTTGAACATCTACCCCGTTTAACACTTTGCCTTGCCGGATAGACTCGCGAAATTGCCGGAATTCCTCTTTTTTATCCAATGATACTGTTGGAAGAAAATGTCCCATCACTTCTTCAGCTTTCCAGCCAAGCATTCTCTCTGCGGCGGGATTCCATACCGAGTGCACTTTTCCCTCAAGGTCCAAACCGATAACGGCTGCGGGAACCGATTCAATAAGAGCGCTAAGAAATGAATTTGTTTTTTGCAATTCTTGTTCCGATTGTTTTCGTATTATCCGGCTTCGCAGTACGGTGATACCGAACGCAAGATCACCCGAAAGTTCTTCCAACAACCGTATCTCTTTATTGGTGAAAACGTCGGCGTCGGAAGAATAAATAGTAAGAACACCAAAAGAATTTTCATTCTCGTCCTTCAAAGGCAAAGAAACGCAAGAACGATAACCACGTTGTACAGCCTCATTCCGCCAAACGGCAGAGGCCGGTTGCGCAGCAAAATCTTGAATGCTGGCACTTTTGCCTGTTCTGATCGCTATTCCCGCGGTGCAACCAACATCTACTGTTTCACTCCAAGAAATGTTTGTGACCGAAAGATAACCATCTTCCGCGCCAGCCCATGCAACCGGGCGGATAGTTCTTGTCTCATCATTTTCGACATACCCGACCCACGCCATGCGATAACCGGCTTCGTTGCAAATAATTTGACAGATATTCTTGAGCAGAGATTGTTCCTCGGTGGCCCGCAGCAATGTCTGGTTACAGTTGCTAATAGCACGCAACTCCCTGTTTAAACGCTGTAATGATTCTTCCGTGCATTTGCCTTCGGTAACTTTGAATGCTATGAAAAATAGAAATTCTACTTCCCCGTGCGCATCAAAAATGGGCTGAATCATTGGATCCCAATAGTTGTCCGGTTTATCGGCAAATTTGACCGGTAAGTTTGACAATCGCATAGTTTTTTTGGTACGAACTACTTCATCAAGGACTTGTGCGAAATGTGTATCGGATTTCTTGTCGTCTATAAAAAAATCAGAATGGCGCCGTCCGACGAATTCATCGGCATGCATTCCAAAATTTGCTGCATACGATTCGCTGACACGGATGAATGTATAATCACGATCCAATAGTATAATATTCGCAACCGATTGTGTGAACAGTTGATTATAGATTGTACTGAAATGGGAGGCAGAATTGCGGCGGGAGTGCTTTGATTCTTTTTTGGAAGTCATAGCCATCCTCCTGAAGAATTACTTCGAAAAGGTTTGTTGCGCCATGATAAATGCCAATAGAATAAAGTGCGGAAAGGATTTTTCAACCAACAACAGTGTTAGTTTCCACGGATTATTCACTCATGAGTGTAAATCTCCTCTTTGTTTATTATGGCAGGATATTGAAGGAATGTAGAGCAAATTGATGCTACAGTCAAGATGATATAAATCGAGGCAACGAAACTTAAAAAAAACCGGGCAAGGTCATTGAGCTTCTGAATATAGCTCCGCTCCAGAATCAACACAGGAGCTAAGAGGCGCTGGTGTTCGCGCCGAGTGAAGTTTACATCGAAATAAAATATAGCGAGGCTGTTTGAATCTCACATATTTCCACACTCAATCCCGGTAAAATAACTCCTGAACACTCTCTCGCAATCGTCATCGTCTCAACAATCAATTCCACAGAAATGATCAAGAAACAGTCGATGATTTTCTTAGCGTCCCCACAAAGACCGTCCGTGGTCCACTCCGAGGACACGATTTTTTCCTCCGGTATCAAATTTTCTCGTCGGGCGCTGTACTGGATGCAAAGATATTTCTGTTGTGGTATTATGATTTCTTTTGTTGTGCCTGCGGTGAATTGTTTATGCATACAAGGATTCTATTTTCTTTCTGATCGTCAACGTATCTGCCGGTGTCTTGGCGAGCAATAATGCCCGCTGAAAATTCCCGGCGGCAACGGCGGTGTCGATACCGATGTAGAGTTCTCCCAAAAGCGTGAAATAGAAATGATTGTCGGTCAGCGAGAGCTTTTCCGCTTCGATTATCGCTTCCGTTTTTCCGCGCGCTTTGGCGAGCGCATATGTCCTGTTGAGCGCGGCGATAGGGGAATAGTGTATTTGCAGCAGGTGATTATAGAGCTGCAATATGCTTTCCCATTTTTCTTTCGAATCCGTTTTCTGTGTATGCCAGTATGCGATTGCAGCTTCAAGATGATATTTGGACAGTGTATTCCCGCTTGCAGCGCGGTTCAAATAATATCCGCCGCGGCTTATCAATTCTGCATTCCACAGACTTGTATCCTGATCTACATATAGTATCAATTCACCGTTTTGATTCATTCGCGCTTCAAACCGTGACGCGTGGAAACACATGAGTGCAAGCAGTGCATTGACCTGCGGCTTGTTGGTATTTTCATTTTCCACAAGCATGCTGCAAAGACGCATTGCTTCTAAACAAAGATCTTTCCGCAGCGTCGTATTTTGGCTCGTTGAATAGTATCCTTCGCTGAAGAGTAAATAGAGTGTTGTTAACACCGTCTCCAAGCGCTTATCAATTTCTGCCGGTTCCGGGAGTTCAATTTTTATTTTCGCTTCTCTTAGTTTTTCTTTCGCACGGAAGAGTCGCTTGTTGATAGTCTCTTTGTTTGTCAGAAAAGCATCGGCAATTTCTTCAATGCCGAATCCGCAAAGCATGCGAAGTGATAATCCGATTTGTGATTCGACGGGAATTGAAGGATGGCAGAGGGCGAACATCATTTGTAACTGGCTGTCATTAATATTGTGCGGTGAGAGGTCGATCTCTTCTCCGTGAAAGGTAGATATGTCATTCATTACTTCGGGGAGAATTTTAGTTTTGAAAACGGAATCCCGCAGCAGATAATTCTTCGCTTTATTTTTTGCTACAGTATACAACCACGCGGTGGGATTCTGCGGAGTTCCATGGTAAATCCATGTTTGTGCTGCTGTCAGAAAGGTTTCGCTGGCAATGTCTTCGGCAATTTCAATCTGCTCGAACCCGAAGCGACGGCAGAGAACCGAGACAATTTTTCTGTACTCGGTTCTGAAGAGATGGGGGATAAGATCTTGACTGCTCATTAATAGTAGAATGATAAATACACACTGTCATTGCTTCGGTCGCTTCGCTCCCTCGCAATGACCTTCTCTTTTTGAAATGACCTCTACTCATCGCTTTTAAGGAATTTATCAGACCCTCAGCGATCCGCGGAATCCTCTGGCAGCGTAGTACGATTCCGCACCGTTGTGATATGTGAAGACATGGCCGTAGCGGCGGTCGCAGAAGATGGCACCGCCGAGTTCTCTAATCTCATCGGGAGTGTGCACCCAGCTTGATGTTTTTGTATCGAACTCTCCAAGCTCCTGTAATTCCCGATATTGCTCTTCTGTTAAAAGTTCGACGCCCATCGCATACGCCATATCAGTTGCACTGTTTTTCGGTTTATGTTCTTTTCTTGAATCCAAAGCTTCCCGATCATAACATAGACTTCTGCGATCTTTGGGGCTTTCCTCAGAGCAATCAAAGAAAATATATTCACCCTTCTTTTTATCAAATCCGACAACATCCGGTTCGCCGCCGGTTTTTTCCATTTCATAGAGCGACCATAGTTTTTCAGTATTCGCTTCTACCTTTGCTTGTATCTTCGCCCATACAAAACCTTTATGCCGGTTCATGTTCTCTTCAAAACGGTCTCTCAATGTTTTGAATAGTTGTTCGTGTTGTTCCGGCGTTAACTTCTTTTTGATATTGCTCATACATTTTACCTTTGATGAATATTTATTGAATGACGGTAATTATTTTTCTATCCATCGGTCTGAAATACCACGAGATCCCCGTGAGGATGAGCAACAACGACGAAGGAAACAATTCAATTGCGGGATCGCCCGTTGCGATGTGCGAATATGCCGCGCCGGTCATAATAAAGAAAAATCCGGCATACGTCCACTCCTTCAGTAAAGGGAATTTAGGAATGAGGAGTGCGATGACGCCCAACATTTTCCATACACCGAGAATTGTCAGCACATAGTATGGATAGCCCAAATGCGCCATCATATCCGGGCCTCCTTGGCCTTTCAGATTGAATAATTGTCCGATTCCGGTTGAGACCATTCCTAATGCAAGCCACAGAGTTGAAATCCAATAAATAATTCTATTCTTTTTAGACATACAGTGTTCTGTTCTCCTTTCAGTTTAGGTTTTCGTACCTGGTTCTGTAACGGGACGCACTTCCACGCTTCCTTCGTTGCTTATTATCAGTGGACATCCTTTCGCCATCTCGGTTGCCTCGGCAAGCGATTCCGCTTTTATGAACATGTAACCTCCGAGCATTTCTTTTATTTCAACAAACGGTCCGTCGGTGACAACATTGTTAGGTTTAACAACACTTCCAGAAATTCCCAATTGTTTGCCGCTGTCGACAAATTTTTTCTGTGCCGCTATGCCGCCAATCCAATCCTGCCACTGCTTGTAATCCATTTTTGGGTTGCGCCATGCTTCGTCCAGGTTTGTAAATCTGAATATCAACATGAATTCTTTCATGATTGTTGTATCCTTGAAAAAAATATTATTGTATTTCACGCAACGAGGCTATACTGCAAAAAAATTGTATTTAAAATCCATCTCAAAAATGAGTGGTCATTGCGAGGAGTCCCGTTTTATGGGACAACGAAGCAATCTATTAAATAGTTTTAGCGCCTCGAAGACGTTGTGAGAAAATTGTTTAGTGAACCCCGTCGTTTTTTGCAATCTTCCGCACTTCTACACTGTTTCCTTCTCCTTGCAGAACCGGGCAAGCTTTGGCAAACTCAGCCGCTTCTTCCGCAGAATTTGCTTTCACAATAACAAGTCCACCGATGGTTTCTTTAATGTCGCCAAACGGACCGTTGGTAATAACATCCTTTGAATTCTGTTTCCGAACGACCTTTGCATCATCGAACAACAATCCCGTGCCGCTGACTAATTTGTTCTGTGCGGCGATGCCGCCGATCCAATCCATCGTCTGTTTCATCCACGTTTGAATCTGTTCCGGTGAGGCAACCTTATTGCCATCCTCATGCCGGAAAATTAATGCATATTCGTTCATCTTTGAGTCCCTTTCTTTCTCTGTTAGTAGAATGTCCGTCCGCCGCATGCGGAATCGGTTTATACTCTCATAACAAAGGAAAATGAAACAATTGGACATTGTTTCAAAACTATTTTCCGACATTGATAGTAACTATTCTTCCTTATAAAGCAGCGCACCGACAAATACACCGATCAATATTCCAACAAAACTGCCGATTATTTGACCTGTTATAATTTTCCCGGGCAGGATGCCAAGCGCAATAAAATCAAATGATGCAGTAAATTTACACACCGTCCAGAGAAAAAATCCGGCAAGCAATGCGGTCTTTGCTCCGGCCCCGAAGCGGGGACGCATACCGGCATATAACCAAACTCCGGCAATACCATGGATAAGGCACATTAATGCCCAAAGACTCATGGAAATGGATTGTTCCGGCGGATGAAGAAGACTGCCCATGCCGGCAGCCCAGTTTTGAAAATCGCTACTGAGAATAGCGCCATTTACTATACCGTTGCTGATAAATACAATAACGCCTGCTGCAATCCCACCTAACAATACGCGGGGAATATTGATATTTGTTGTATCCTTCATAAATATTTTCTCCGTTAATTATTTTATGCAAGTTGTGCAAGAGAAAACCAATTACCTGAATCATCTTTGAAGATCGCTTCGATGCCGTAAAACTCTTTCTTCGGCGGTTTCGTAAATTCAACCCCCTTTGCTTTCAATTCTTCATACGTTGCAAAAACATCCTTGCTCGTGAAAAGGCCGATTCCGAACGTTCCTTTTTCTACAAGATCTTTCAATGCGTTCACGGTTTCTTTGGCAAACAATCCGCGGGTAATTGGCGATAAGATTATTTCGAAACCGGGTTGGTCGGGCGGAGCAACGGTGATCCACCGATCTCCATCACCCATTGGAACATCCGTAACCACTTTAAATCCAAGTTTGTTTGTGTAGAAATCTAATGCTCTGGTTTGGTTTACAACATTAATGGTTACGTGAGTCATTTTGCTGATCATTGCTTCTCCTTTTAAAATGGTTTTCAACAAAGATACGCACCGGATTCAAATTTGATTTCTCGAAAATTGCTATTCTTTGAGCCAGCCGTTTTTTTCTGCAAAGCATGCAGGAACAAAGGTTAGAGGTGATTGTGAGATTTGTACTTTTAGATTTTGCTGTTGAAATATATATGCGGAAGGTGTAATACCCGCGAGGCGTTTGAACAGTCCGGTGAAAGAGCTTACACTCTCGAAGCCGACGGAATAGCAAACATCCAAGACCGGTGTATTATTCTTCAGCAGCTGTTTTGCTTTTTCAATTCGTACTGCGGTTAAATATTGATGCGGGGTTTTTCCGTAGATTATTTTAAATAGTCTGATGAAATGAAATTTGGAAAAGAATGCTTCATCGGCAATGTTCTCGACATCGATGCTGCTCGCGTAGTTGATGTCGATGTAGAGTTTTGCTTGAACAATGCGTCTGTATAAATAGACCTTGGGATATGTTTCTGTTGCTGACATTGTTCTCCGCGCTGTGGTTGGTGCTATGGTATGTTGTATACACGGCCGCTGTTGAGAGTACTAAAATCGGACTAGGAAGTCAAAAATTTCTTTTCCATTCAATAGTCTTTTCGCGCGAAGGTGCAATTTTAATGCGCTTTTTCAATTGTCTTATTTGTTGTAGCTTTCTCTAAAATTTGTCCGAACAGTTTCCAGCATCCTGGTGAAGAGTCCATATACCGATGAACAACACCGTCAATGTCTGGTACTTCAGCGTTACAAGAAAAACAGTTTATTTTTTTCCAAGCAGCCTCAATGGTGTTTTTAATCAATTGTTGAAATGTAAATATCCACTTCTGCGTTACTCCAATCCCGGCTTCTTTCACCGTACACTTCAAAATCAAAACCAAACGTTCGTTGTATGTCAGAGCTCCATATTTCTTTCCATGCATCAGCAATACAGCCGGTCATAATTCCTTTTGCTGTAACCTTACAGTATTTTTGAGCAGGGATCATTAATTCTTCAAGTTCATTTGGTGTTTCTGAATTCTTATCTACTTTACAGCCGATAAAATATGAAAAAGGGGTCGTTTCGTCCATTTCATAATCAAAATACACAGCATATATTTCATCGGATAATTTTTCTGGAATACGATCGAATATTTTATCCGCTTCAAATTTTTGCCATAAGGCGCCGCAATCTTTGCTCGATTGATTGTTTTGATTTGTCGTTTTACCGTTTAGTTTTAGTCCGACTAATTTAAAATTGTCCTTTTTTTCTGTCATACTGAGCCCTAAAATTTAATAAGCTTTTAACGGGTTGAATTCCCCGCGGCTTGCCGCGTCATTCCGGCGAAAGCCGGAATCCAGAAACTGGATGCCAGCGTACGCTGGCATGACAAATACCTCGCCGCTTGCGACGAGGATTTTTATTATCCCGCCGCCGGTGGCGAGGATAATTCAATTATTTGTTTGTAATGAATAATTCCTAAAAATTTACCCGTAAGGATACGCAGCCCGAACTCAATTAGCAATTGTACGAAGAGCATCTATCACCGAAGTTTCCATTTCAATGACAATGGATGTATCGCTTTCAATGAATGCGATGATCGCTTCTCGTGGACCCTTGCGCCAGTCATCGCTGCCATAAAAAGAATCCTGACTGAACTGGCGATTCTCCAGACTTTCATACGCCCTGATCAAATAATATGAATTTTCATCATGGGGCGATGGTCCGAAACGAACAACATCAATATTCCATTGTTTCATCAATGGAAAAGAGACCTGAGCAACAAGCCGATGGAATTCGCTCCGGCTGTTTGACTTTAGATTATACGCTCGAATTTCTACTATTCTCTTCATTGTTTTTTCCAAATATTTTTGTAACTACTCAGGGCATTTTTTAGAACGTAGATTTTAGTTAAAAGTGCCGAACAAAATCATAGCCACAGATTTACAGATTAATGGTATCTCTAAAAACAACAAATTGTAATCTGTGCAAGCAACCTTGCGAAGGTTATGAAGAATTTTGTATACCTTCGCAAGGATTATCTGTGGAAATTTGTGCAATCTGTGGCATTGTTTTTCATTGTTGAGTAGTTACAATTATTTAAGATATCTCATCTTCTTTTATGATAGATTATTGGAGTTTTACATAACGTCAGTTACCATGTTCCATTCTGTTTTGCATGCTCAATTAATTTTAGTCCCTGTTCCGTCATTAATCCTTCCTGGTTCATCCGTTCAATCCGTACTTTGTTCAGCGCACTCCACTTGCTATTCGGTTTACGGGGTGATAATCGTTGATAGTAACTTTCTGCATCCCGTTTATTTGCTTTGCTGTCGATCCAGCCGAAACAGAGCGCTTCTTCAATAGCTTCGTTATAGGTAATACATTTCATTTTACTTTTTTTGTGATACAGAATTAAGCAGATTTCTTTTTTCGATTGACTGTTCTTTTCCAGCCACGTTCGCCATTGCGCTCTTGTTTTGGCGTACAAAGTCTTTGTCCCGTTATTTGTTTCCATTGTGAAACCCTCTTTTAAAATTAATTCGTTTTAGACGAGGATAAAATTTCAAGATAGTGAGGATTAACCATGATCCCTAAAATATTTCCAAACGGATCGGTGACTGCTGCTGTAACAAATCCTTGAGTTCGGTCAGTGATCGGTTGATACACCGTTGCCCCCATTGCAAGCAGCTTTTCAAAAGTCGCCTTCAGATCATCAACGTGCCAATAGAGCACAGCACCTGACGGTTGCGCTGAATATCCTTCCGGTGCATAGCGGCTGTCAATAATTCCCAGTTCGTGTTGATAGTCTCCGATGCGAAATTCAACATATCCCGGAACGACAAAATACGGGGAAATGCCCAAGAGTTCGCTGTACCATTTTGTTGCCGCTTCATGGTCGGCCGCATAAAAACTAACCGTGCTCACTCCGCGCAATGTTTGATTGTTGCTCATACGATAATCCTCCGTTAATAAATGAATTTGTACAAACAAATATAGTTTCGTCGAGTGACAACCCTATGTCAGCAGAAAACATTCATAAATTACTCTTTCGGCGGCAGATTATTATTGATGGTGTGTTCAATGATGTAATGATGTTCAGAAGCGGGATATGTATTTTAATCATTTCCTATGCGGTAATTCGCGAATCGCGAATTGAATAAATACGGAGATTTTATGGGTGTTTTGATAGGTTGGCGTGGTACGCGATACCGGTGATGCCGACGACGATGGAGAGCAGCGGGCGTTTGGACATTGGCTACAAGTAATGATTTCTTTTTTTGCCTATACCGCTTGTTGTGCCCAGTTGTTTAATGTATCACAATTAATTCATTTACTCCTATGACAATTAATATTGCAAAAGTTCCCAGAACGGTAAAATATCCTACCGCTTTCATATGTAGTCTCATAATCCGATTGCACCTCCACAAAATTAGAAATAGTATCAAAAGCACAATCGCCGCAATAAAATACATGTTCGTACCAAACAGTGAAGCTATTCTTGCTTCATCTTGCAAAGTAATTCCGCCAAAAATAATAGAATAAAAACGTGAAAACACAGCAAAAAAGGAAATCGAATACGTATAAATTGATTTGGTTATCCACGTAATTAATAAAAATATCAGCGCTTGAAGTGTTGTAAAAAGAGGTCCGCCTATTGCTGACCAGAGAGCGCTTGAATCGTTTATGAAGTATCCGCTTTCAGGAGCAGAATTATTTAAACTTATCGTCATCTCATTTCCTAAAAGTTCTCCCAAAACCCAATGTCCGAATTCATGGAAGATATACGTGATGAATGCAATTGGTATAAATGAAATGACAACGTTCCAATTAATCTGACTTTCTTTTAGATCATTACTTATTCTATTCGTAAAAGCCTCTTTCATTGTTCAAATCTTACATTGGTAAACAGATTTTTGTAATTGCGGACAAGTTTTGTTTTTACTAGTAAAGCAAAGCTTTGCCATAATTCCGATTTCACTCTGGAGGTTGGGAATGAAAACATTGCAGTATCGGGTTGATGTCGAATTTCCCATACTTCAACCGTTTTACCATCAGTAAGGGTAATTAAAGTTTCAGTATTTATTAACCAAGGAATGTATAACGGTATGGATGGCATTGTAAATAATAATCTAGTTAGTTTCTGACTGGATGAAGTTACCCAAGTTGCACCCAACTATCAATTTTAACCGCCTCTGGCAGTCTTGCCTTTTCCCTCCGCTTAAAGTATTATGCATAATCCAATTAAGAGAAAACACTCCGTTTTTATGGAAAATTCATTGCATCTAATAATCCGTCACCCCGAACTTGTTTCGGGGTCAATTAGATGCTGAAACAAGTTCAGCATGACGACTAACGACATTCGCAAAACTCTCGACACAGTCTATACAACTGAATCTCGACGTATTTTAGCAACACTTATACGTTTACTCGGTGATTTTGATGTTGCCGAAGACGCAATGCATGATGCGTTTGCCGCCGCTGCGGAAAAGTGGTCTGTTGAAGGAGTTCCGGAGAATCCAAGAGCGTGGCTTGTCTCTACGGGACGATTTAAAGCGATCGACGCGTTGCGCCGTCAATCCCGTTTTATACCGGATCAACAAGAGAGCGACTCTTCCCGGGAGCGGTTAAGCGAACAGCTCGAAGCGCATCCGTTCGATATTGCCGCGCAAATTGACAAAGGAATTGAAGATGATGAGCTGCGATTGATCTTCACCTGCTGTCATCCCGCACTCTCTCCCGATGCGCGCATTGCGCTTACACTACGCGAAGTGTGCGACCTAACCACCGAAGAAATTGCGCACGCATTTCTTACCACTCCTGCAACACTTGCACAAAGAATAGTCCGCGCTAAATCAAAGATCCGTGATGCACGGATCCCATACGAAGTACCGGCGCCTTCGGAACTCCCCGAACGGTTGGGCGCAGTGCTGCATGTTATTTATCTTGTGTTTAACGAGGGATATTCAGCATCATCCGGTGCTACACTCACCCGCGCCGATCTTTCCGGCGAAGCAATCCGGTTGGGACGACTGCTGCTGCAGCTTCTTCCGGATCCCGAGGTGATGGGACTGCTTGGATTGATGCTCTTGCAGGAATCCCGCCGGCAGGCACGCACATCTGCTGCGGGGGATATGATCCTTCTGGAAGATCAGGATCGAACGCTATGGAACCGAGAACAGATCAAAGAAGGAATTGTGTTGGTAGAGCAGGCGTTATTCTCTCGCCGATTCGGACCATACACCATTCAGGCATCCATCGCCGCAGTCCACGCGGAAGCGTCAACGGCAGCGGAAACGGATTGGAGGCAAATCGTTGGATTGTATGATGTACTGTTCCGTGTAGATCCTTCACCGGTGATAGAGTTGAATCGGGCAGTTGCCGTCGCGATGAGGGACGGTTATCGGGAAGGATTAACACTCATCGACGCTATTCTTGATCGCGGCGATCTTCTTGATTATCACTTTGCTCATTCCGCACGGGCAGAACTATGCCGCCGATTAGGGAAATATGACGATGCCAAAATTTCTTACGAGCGCGCTCTTGCTTTAGTTCAACAGGAACCCGAGCGGAGATTCTTGAAGAAAAAATTACATGCGTTAATGTAGTGTGAGATTGCGGCGGCAGATTTCTTTGAGATTCTTTAGTCGAATCTTAAAAAGAGATTAAAACAAGTAGCCTTGCGAAGGTTATTTGCAAATTCATATAACCTTCGCAAGGTTTTACACACACGCATTAATGTAGTGTGAGGTTGCGGCGGCAGATTTCTTTGAGATTCTTTAGTCGAATCTTAAAAAAGAGATTAAAACAAGTAACCTTGCGAAGGTTAATTTCAAAAGTATAAAACCTTCGCAAGGTTTTATACTTTTGAAGGGACAACATTTTAGCCTATAGTACAACAAATTTCTCTGCACTCTTTCTGCCTGCAGGCAGACGGGTGCGTTTTCTACTGTGAAAAAGACAATTTATTACCCTAGGAGAATTGTAATGAAACGAATTATCATGATCGGAATGATCATTCTATTTTTCTTTGTGCATTTCGCAGAGGCCAAAAATGATCCTCTTGCTTCACTGCTCGAATCCCGCGGATCTGCACTCATGAGTGAAGCAAAATCCAATGAAAACAATGGATCGACAACATATCGTCGATTCGTTGAACTTGTTTCTTCGGAACTTGCGAAATCGGGAAATAGAGAAACTGCAGAAAAACTCAACGCTGCAATGACCAATCCTTCTGCATCCAATTTTCCGCAAACGGAGTTTGCATGGATCATTCACACTTTCGCCCGTGAGTTTTACAAGGACGATATCATTCGCGAAACCGGAAAACTGATTAAGTTTAAAACATTTGCCACCGATGTTCCGAACCGGAAGAATCCGGAATTCATCCGCCAGAAGGAATATCTCCAATCTCTTTCAGAAAAATTGGGACTGCACTTCAACGATGTGGAAGGTTACGTGCAGGAGATCTGGATTGGAGACGCGAATGAAACATTCGGACTAATGTCGCATTCCGATGTTCAGCCGGTCGCTCCCGAGGAATGGTCGCACGATCCATGGAGCGGTGACATCATCGACGGGAAAATATGGGGACGCGGTTCTGTAGATGATAAGGGACCGATTATTGCAATTATGTACGGGATGAAAGCAATGCTCGACAGCGGAATTCCATTAAAGAAAAAAATTATTCTTCTAATCGGAACGGATGAAGAATCAGCGAATGAAGACGTTGCCGAATATCTGAAACGAAAAAAAGCACCCGACCAGACAATTGTTGTTGACTCGAACTTTCCGGTGATCTGCGCTGAGAAGGGATGGTGCGGCATCTGGCTTCACATTCCGAAAGGAGCCGGCTCATCGAACGGAAAAGGATTGTTGGTAACATCGCTGCAGTCCGGTTTTTCAGCGTCGATCGTACCGGAACGCGCTGTTGCAAAGATCCTTTCAACAAAAGGAAACACTGCCGACGCAATAAAAGAGATTGAAAATAAAATTGGAACGTTCATAAAGCGTAGATCCGGAGCAAAGATGGAAGTGAGTACGGCAGGCGATACCATAGTAGTGACCGCACGGGGTAAGACGGTTCATAGCGCAGGGCCCGAGCGGGGACATAATGCACTTATGGACATGATTGTTTTTCTTGACAACGACCTGAAGGTTTTACCAAACGCGTACGGATTAATGGCAAAGTTTGCCGCGCGATACATCGGTTTTGAGTTGAATGGAAAAAGTTTGGGCATTGCTCACTCCGATAAATTTATGGGAGGTGTGACCGTTGCGGGAGATATGTTTACAGAGACCGATACAACGGTAATGTTCATGTTCAATTTCCGCATACCAAAGGGAATCAAGAGTGCGGCGATCGAACGGAAACTGAACACTCTCTTTTCCAAATTTGGGAAGGAACATCAGTTCACATTTACCGACACTCGATATATGAGCGATGCTCATTATTTCGACCCACAAAGTCCGTTAGTGCAAAAATTGTTGGCCATCTATAATTCCATTACAAAAGAGAAGCAAAATGCACAATCCATCGGCGGCGGCACCTATGCGCACAGAATTCCCAACGCCGTGGTCTTCGGTCCTGCTCTGCCGGAAGAAGAATATCTTGGTCATAGGCCCAATGAGTGTTTTCTTATCAGTACGCTCGTGCGGAATATTGAAATACTTACTCACACAATGGTTGAGTTTGGGTTGTAGGAACAATGAAAAACTATTTTTACTGCAGAGGTTTAATTTTACACTAAAATCAAAGGTCATTCCGGCGAAAGTCTACGAAGTGATGCCTTCGGCACCGGAATCCAGTGCTTAAAAAATGCCTTAACCGATTTTCCATTAAATGGATTACCGCTAAAATCCATGGGAATGATTGATTCTTTCATTTCATAAAATAATTTTAAAAATATAGTCCACCGTTGTCGATTTTTGTTTCCGCCATTCGACTATATACTGACCGATCAAATGTATTAATATTTCTAAGGAGAAAATGCCATGCGATTTGTAATGTTTATGATTCCAGCCGTCTACCAAGGAGGAAAAGGGAAACGAGTCGGTGCGGATTTTACCCCTCCCGCCGATGCGGTAGAAGCGATGATGAAATACAACGAAGAACTGGCAAAAGCCGGCCACCTGATTGCCTTGGATGGATTGCACCCGGTGGAAAAAGGGGCGCGCGTTTCGTTTGCAAAAGGAAAACCGACAGTTACGGACGGACCGTTCATCGAATCAAAAGAAGTGTTTGGCGGATACTGGATGGTGCAGTTCAAATCTAAAGAAGAAGCGATTGATTGGGCAAAGCGCATCCCGGCGGAGGAAGGGGATACAGTGGAAATCCGACAGGTGTTTGAAGTGAGCGACTGGCCGGAAGATTCACGGACAGCAGCGGGAAATCCGATCGTAACGGCAGAAGTGGAAAAGCACAAAAAATAATTTTTCCTTGCAAAGGAATGGCGATGAAAAAAACACAGGCAACAACCATCGATGAATATATCGAAGCATTTCCTCTGGAGATTCAAAAAAAATTACGAGAGATGCGGAAAGTAATCAAAGCGACCGCACCCGAAGCCGAAGAGGCGATAAAGTATTCAATACCGACTTTTATCCTCAACGGAAATCTCGCCCACTTTGCCGGTTACCAACATCACATAGGATTTTATCCGACTCCACGGGGAATCGCAGCTTTCAAAAAAGAACTTTCAAAGTATGAGGGGGGAAAGGGGACGATACAATTTCCAATAGACAAACCTCTTCCCATTGCGCTGATTAAAAAAATAGTGCGGTCCAGAGTGAAGGACAATGTAGAAAAAGGGAAAGCAAAAAAGAAAAAATAGGTTGATCATAGGAGAAGATAGTATGAAATACATTTGTCTCGGTTACTTGGATGAGAATGTATTCAATTCATTTTCAGAACAGCAACAAAAAGATTTTGTCGATCAATGCATGGCATACGATGTGGAACTCCGGAAGAACGGAAACTTTACCGGCGGAGAAGCATTGCAAAGCATCAGAACTGCAACAACCGTGCGTTATAAAAATGGAAAACCAACTATTACCGATGGTCCTTTTGCTGAAACGAAAGAACAATTGGGGGGCATCATGATACTTGAAGCGCGGGATTTGAATCACGCCATTCAATTGATGTCGAATCATCCGTCAACACGGCTGGGTGGAACGTGGGAGATTCGTCCTGCAGACGAGCAGATTAATGCTTTGTATCAGGAAAAGGAAAAATATTCCATGACTTTCAATAAAAAATAGCTCAGGAGACACCAATGGCACAGAAAGTATTTTTTGACATGACGATATCGCTCGACGGTTTTATTGCTCCGGAAGGAATGGAAATGGAGCATTTTAACAATTCCGATTACAAACAATGGTTGAAAAAGTGGATGGAACTTCAAGCGTGGGTTTTCCCGCTAAAATATTTCCGCAAGAATCTAAAACTCGAAGAAAGTCCGCTGGAATATTTTCAAGACAAAGCAAAAATTGAAGAGGATGCGGAAACGAATGCGCTTAATCAATCTGTTGAAGAGACGTTCAACCGCACCGGAGCAAGCATTATGGGAGCCACCATGTTTGCGGGGGGCGAAAAATCCTGGCCGGAAGAAGCGCCGTTTCACACAAACGTGTATGTTTTAACACACAAAGTGCGCACACCATGGGAGCGCCCCGGCGGAACTACTTTTTATTTTGTGAATGACGGTATGGAAAGTGCGTTGAAGCAAGCAAAACAAGCGGCGGGCCGGCGTGATATCCGTATCGCCGGCGGTGCGGATGTTGTGCGGCAATACCTGAATGCCGGATTCATTGACGAGTTTACGCTGCACTACTCGCCGGTGTTTTTTGGCAACGGCACGCAGTTGTTTGCGAATGTAAATCCGGACATTAACACTCGTGTTACGAAAACGCTTGTTTCAGAAAATTCGACGCATGTTACATATGAGATCATTAAAAAGTAGAATGGAATTCCTCAGGTTTTGTAAAATGCGCCATCATTTGTCAGATTCATCTTGCATTGATGGATGAAATGATGATGAACGGCACACATAATCAGATTGCTTGTTATATACAGGCATTCCTTCCGATTTTTTGAAAAATGATCTTGCCGACGAGATACGAATATGGATTTTCCCATTGTGCTCGGCAGCGGCAAGCGCCTCTTCGGAGGTGGTGCGCTGACATCGGGATGGAAACTGATCGATTCGAAGAGTTCCACATCCGGCGTTCTTATTGCTACGTATCAACGGGCGGGAGAAATTCAGAAAGGGTCTGCAGCATTGGAAACGCCGACTGAAGAAGAACTTTCACGCCGAAAAAAGATGAGCACCGAACAGTAACCGACAGTACATGCTTTCGACGAGGTCCTGCTATGTGGTGGAGAATAATAATGTTCAGAAACATTTTTCTGACGATTGCACTGTTTGCAACGGCAATGATTGAGAAGCCGTCGCTGCCGAATACCGGCTATGCAATGGTGAACGGATTGAAGATGTACTATGAGATCCACGGCACAGACAACAGCAAACCGCCGATGGTGCTGATTCACGGAGGCGGTTCGACAATCACAACCACGTTTGGCCGCGTTTTACCGATCTTCGCACGCCACCGCACAGTGATTGCAGTGGAGCTGCAGGGACACGGACATACCGCAAATATCGCTCGAACCGTAACATTCGAGCAGGATGCGGATGACATTGCGGCACTCCTGACGAAATTAAAAATCGATCAAGCGGATTTTTTTGGATTCAGCAACGGCGGGAGTACGGCTTTGCAGATCGGTATCAGGCATCCAGAGATTGTGCACAAATTAGTTGTTGCTTCCGCCATATTTAAAAGAGATGGAATGCCGCCGCAATTCTGGGAATGGATGAAAAACGCATCGCTGGAAAACATGCCGGCACAATTGAAGGAAGCTTATCTCAAGGTCGCACCGAATCCCAAGGACCTGATTAAGATGCACGATATGGATGCAAAGCGGATGGTGGATTTTAAGGATTGGCGCGCCGAGGATATTCAATCCATTACGGCACCCACCCTCATCATCAATGGAGACGCCGATGTCGTTCGTCCCGAGCATGCCATGGAGATGTTCCGACTTCTTCCTGAAGCGACACTTACAATATTGCCCGGCGGTCATGGAGAATATATCGGAGAAATATTGGCGGGAAATGAAGGAAGCAAACTCCCCGAAATAACCGCAGCATTAATCGAGGAATTCCTTAATGCACAACCGACAGAAAGGAACAGGAAATGAGAAAAGTGGTCTTCGCTATAAACATCACAATAGACGGCTACTGCGGTCACGAGTCGGGAATCGCAGACGACGAACTGCACGAGTACTTCACCGGACTCTTGCGTGATTCAGGCGTTGAAATATTCGGACGCAACACCTATCAACTGATGTATCCGTACTGGCACGATGTTGCAGTGAATCAATCGGAAACGAAAATTATCAACGAATTTGCCCGCACGTTTGACGCAATACCGAAGATTGTCTTTTCCAGGACGCTGAAGAGCGTTGAATGGAACAACACGACGCTCCTCCACTCAGATCTTCGGGAAGAGATTATGAAATTAAAACAACAGCCTGGAAAAAATATTTCCATTGGCGGGCTGAACATTGCGTCGCAAGTTGCACAATGGAATCTCATTGACGAATATCATTTTGTCGTGCATCCGGTCATTGCAGGAAAAGGTCCCCGCTTGTTCGAATCGGGCGGAGAGTATTCATTAAAACTTATCAATTCAAAAAAATTTCAGTCCGGCGCAGTAGCGCTGCATTATAAAAAGCATTCATAATTATTCACCAAAGATGTCAGACATCGTGTCAATAAGCAGTACGGATTTTTTTATATATAACAATGGTGAGAAATAAGATGTCCGACATCATCTAACAAAGGAGGTACCACCATGCTTATCGTTCGTGAAGTTATAACGGCAAAACCGGGACAGGCATCAAAACTGGCAAAATTGTTCAAGAAAGTATTCAGTTCTGATCCTACCGCGCGCGTGATGACAGATATGGTTGGAAATTACAACACCGTGGTTGTAGAAATGCAAGTACAGAACCTGGCAGAGTTTGAAAAACAAATGGAAGAGTATAAGTCCGGCAAGCCGGATCCTAATATGGATCCCAAAGTTGCGGAAGAAATGTCTCATTATACGGAAATGTACTTGACCGGGAGGAGGGAAATTTATCAGATAGTGGAGTAACGAATGAAGAACAATGATCGATAACTAATCCAAAATTAAGAAAGGAGAATCAGCATGCAAAAACTCCATTTTTCCATTAGCATCAATGCCCCGGTCGCCAAAGTATGGACAACGATGCTTGATGACAAAACTTATCGTGTTTGGACAGAAGCATTTGCTTCTGGCTCGTACTACAAGGGTGATTGGAATAAAGGAAGCAAAATTCTTTTCCTTGGCCCGGGTGAAAAAGGTGACTCGGGAATGGTAAGCCGGATAAAAGAAAACAGGAAGCATGAGTTTATCTCTATTGAGCATCTTGGCATAGTACAGGACGGAAAGGAAGATACTTCAAGCGAAGCGACAAAAGCATGGGCAGGTGCGCTTGAAAACTATACCTTCAAAGAAAAAAACGGCGCAACCGAATTACTCATTGACTTCACAGGAAATATCGCAGACGAGTTCGTGAAGATGTTCGAAGAAATGTGGCCGAATGCGCTGAAAAAATTGAAAGAGATTGCGGAGCAATAAAACTATAATCGATGAAACACATAGGCACATAGAACACAGTAGGTTTTTTCTGTGTGCCCTTATGTGTCTATGTGGTTACAGAATTTCTATTTTTCAATAAACAGAGAACTATATGAAATACATGCTCCTTGTCTATCTCGGTGAAAATGCGTTGACAGAGAACGAACGCCTGCAATGCTACAAAGATTCTGCAAAGCTGTCTCGCGACCTGCATGAAAGCGGAAATTACTTGGCGGCATCTCCGTTGCAGCCGATTGCGACGGCAACCAGTCTCCGTGTCCGCAACGGCAAACGGGTGATTACCGATGGACCCTTTGCCGAAACGCACGAGCAACTCGGCGGCTTTTACTTGATTGATGCGAAGAATCTGGATGAGGCAATTGCCATTGCAGAACGTGTGCCGGTGGTGACTGTTGGAACGATTGAAATACGTCCGTTATTGGAAATACCAGGATTGCCTGGAGGTGCATAAAATGTTTATCGGCAGTAATTAGGTCGTCGATTTCCAGTCACCTCATTCGACTATTTATTGAGGATAGTGATCATAACAAAACCAAACATGGAGTTACTGAACTTGCCCTAGATTTTCGGACACCAAGAAAAGACACTATATTGTGTCAGGAGGTGTCCCAATGTCAGGCCCAACACGACGTAAAAAACATGATACCCAATTCAAGCTCGATGCACTACGA
>Ga0172379_10001238_pt1 | contig 52939 bp, 51 predicted proteins | sample GrowelOW334metaG_FD_119756 | JGI IMG/M metagenome (GOLD analysis project Ga0172379, IMG submission 119756) | Groundwater microbial communities from an aquifer near a municipal landfill in Southern Ontario, Canada - Groundwater well OW334 metaG | ecosystem: Environmental > Aquatic > Deep... | reverse complement strand
CGCGCACATTTCAAGCGCTCCGCATTGCTGTCAACGACGAGCTAGGGCAAATTGAAACCGTTCTACCACTATTACCCCAGTTATTGAAACCGGGCGGAAGGGTAGGGGTTATCAGTTTCCATAGCCTAGAAGATCGGCTGGTAAAGCAGTATTTCAAGGAACAGCAACACGCTGGGTTCGAAGCCATCCTTGAGGTTCTGACCAAAAAGCCCATCAATGGAGCCATTTACGACGTTCACAATCCGCGATCACGAAGCGCAAAACTTCGCGTCGCAGTGAAAAAATAAAACAAAAAAAGAAGGGGCAAAAAAATAATGCCAATCCACATCACAGTACAATACGCAGAACAGACTGACAAAGTAGCAGTTCGCGTAAAATAAAAGTACTTGAGCCTGCCCAGGCGCATCCAAAAAGTGGTGCGCCGGGCACTCATGAACACGAAAACAAACACGAAATTATGTCCTACCAACGAACACCTACCTACACCCGTCACCAAGGCAATTGGAACCGCAATCAAAATACGGTTGCATTTGCTTCAGCTGTGAAGCTTGGCCCTGTCACCCATACAGTGCTTGTCGCACTTATGATTACAGTGCTTGGCTTGATATATCTTACCCAGGCGACACGAGCGACTGGCTACGACTATGAGGCCCAAAAGATTGATAGTAAGATTGCCGAACTATCGAGTCAAAAAACAGACCTCGAAGTCGAGAACGCTCGGTTGACCGCGCTTGAGACAGTTCGTAACAGTACGGTTGCTCGTGAGATGACCTCACCTTCGTCAACTGATTACGTTCGAGAATAACGGTCATGCCGCGCAGTCTGATTAGTGGCAGTCGAACTCGCTTACTAGCAATCATTTGTGTCAGTATTATGGCGATCTTTGTCATCCGTCTTTTTTACTTGCAGGTGATCGACCACGATCGCTACGTGTCACTAGCTAACCAGGAGCAGCTCAAGCGTCTGGTGATTCCGGCTGCCCGCGGTGAGATTTATGCCATGGACGGTGCGACGCCTGTCAAAATGGTTCTCAACGAGACCGTCTATACGGTGTTTGTTGACCCTAAAGTCGTTACGAAGCCCAATGAGATCATCGATACAATCAAAAGCGTCGCTGGTGGCAATGCGCGCGACAACCTAAAAGAACTAATCAGTCATAAAGACAAACGTTACGAGATTGTTGCCACTAAAGTCACCCGGAAACAAGCTGAGCTGATGAAGAAAAAGCATCTCAAGGGGCTAGGATTCCAGGCGACGTCACAACGTGTTTACCCAGAAGCGCAGTTGGCGGCGCAGACACTCGGATTTGTAGACACGGAAGGTGAAGGCAAATATGGTGTTGAAGGCTATCTCAACGATCGTCTGACCGGCAAAGATGGTTTATTGCAATCTGTGACAGACGTGAGTAACGTGCCACTGACTATTGGGCGACACAATATTAATCAGCCAGCGAAGAACGGTGACAATATTGTACTGACGATCGATCGAAATATTCAGTCGTACACCGAGAAAGCGCTGGCTGATGGACTGGCACGTACTCACGCCACCAACGGCAGTGCTATCGTGATGGATCCTCAGACCGGTCGTATACTGGCGATGGCGAATCTACCGACCTACCAACCGGCCGAATACAGCAAAGTAGAAGACATACAGGCGTTTAACAACGGAGTCATTGCAGCTCCGTACGAAGCAGGCTCGGTCTTTAAAACCTTTACAGTCACAACTGGTCTCGATACGGGTGCGATACAGCCAAGCTCGACCTATGTAAACACTGATTCGATACGGGTTGAAGATCGAACTATCTCTAATGCAGCCAGAGGCCATACGGGCACGATTACCATTCAGGACGCTTTGAACTACTCGCTCAATACAGGGATGGTGACAATCGCTCAGCGGCTCGGCGACGGCACGCAGATCACCAAAGGTGCTCGCGACACTATCTATCGCTATTATCACGACAAGTTTGGCCTCGGTGAGCTTACTGGTGTCGAAGTAAGTGGCGAGGCGGCTGGACGAGTTATCTCCCCGGACGAAGATGGCGGTAACGCTGTTCAGTACGCCACGATGGTGTTTGGCCAGGGGCTCGATGTCACGATGGTGCAAGTAGCGGCTGCCTTTAGTGCCATGGTCAACGGCGGCACCTATTATTCACCAACAGTGATTGGCGGCGTGATGGATAACGGCACACTGAAGCCCGCCCCGGTTAAACCGGCCAGACCAGGCATCATCACCAAAGATACGTCAACAAAACTGCGGCAGATGACTCACGAAGCGCGACTGCTGTTTCCTCCCGGTGATAGGGCAGGCTACTATATTGGCGGCAAGACGGGTACATCACAAACGCTGGATGCCAATGGCAATTATCGCTTTGACCAAACCATCGGTACCTACCTTGGCTACGGCGGTAGTGAAGACGCCACAAAGTATGTCATAATGGTGCAGGTATCAGGAAAAGATATGAACCTTGAAGGGAACATCCATGCTAAGCCAATTTTTACCGATATTTCCAACTGGATGCTCGATTATATGAAACTACAGCCGAAAGGATAATCATGAAAGAAATAGCCTTTACCCACGACCTTGTCATCATCTCAACGCTCAGCGTGGTGGCGTTTGCCATTGCCATGTTCTTGACACCGATCTACACATTTTTTGCTTATCGCTATAAGTTCTGGAAAAAGCAGCGCACCACCAGCACAACAGGGGAGGCGCTCGAAGTTTTCACGAAACTCCATGCCAATAAGTTCAAACGCAATATTCCTACCATGGCGGGTATCATTAGCGTTGTATCTATTACAATAGTAACGCTGGCTCTCAATCTTGATCGTGGGCAGACTTGGCTGCCACTTGCCGCGCTCGTCGCCGGTGGGGCAGTCGGTATGCTCGATGATCTCATCAACATCCGCGGCAAAAATCTCGGGGTAGCGGGGCTGCGATCGAGCTTTAAATTTACCATGATTGTCGGCATCTCTCTGGCGCTTGGGTGGTTTTTCTTTGCAAAACTTGGCTTCGTATCCATCCACGTGCCGTTTCTTGGTGATTGGTACCTCGGCTGGATCATTGTGCCACTGTTTGCCTTTGCTGTGACCGCTACGAGCAACGCCGTCAATATCAGTGATGGCCTGGATGGGCTAGCTGGCGGCCTGCTGACGGCCAGTTACGGGGCATTTGGGGCGATTGCCCTGCTGCAAGGGCAGGCGATGCTGGCAGGCTTCTGTTTTACGGTACTCGGTGCGCTACTGAGCTATCTGTGGTTCAATATCTACCCGGCTCGCTTCTTTATGGGTGATGTCGGTAGTTTCGCGCTTGGAACCAGCCTTGGAGTTGTGGCGATGCTGACCAATACGTTGGTGCTACTACCAGTGATTGGTGCGCTCTTTGTGGTTGAGGCGGGCTCAAGCCTACTTCAGATCACCAGCAAAAAACTATTTCACCGAAAGATCTTTATTTCCGCACCGATCCATCACCACCTGGAAGCCAAAGGATGGCCAGAGACCAAAGTCACAATGCGTTTTTGGGTGATTGGCTTTATCGCTGCCTTCATCGGTGTCCTGCTGGCACTTACTGGAGGGTACGTCTAAGATGCGTCGCACCACTGCCTCCACTGGGGCGGGGGAAGACCGTGTCGGGGTAGTTCGTCGCCACCGGCCTGATTACCAGATTGTTCTATTTATGGGGCTCCTGATGATGCTTGGACTGATTGTGATGTATGCCATTGGCCCACAGCGCGCCAACGTGCTCAACAACGCCCTCGGGACTGACTACACGAGCACTTATTTCTTTATAAAGCAGACGGTGAGTCTTCTACTAGCACTCGCGGCCTTTGTAGCCACCGCCGTGATTCCATACAGTCTACTACGGGCGAATGCCACCGAAATCTTATGGGCAGGCTTTATCGCCTGTGCTATTCTCGCGGTTTCCGGCTGGCTCCATCTCGGTATTGCTCAGGAAACGCTCGGAGCAACCAGGTGGTTCAACCTCGGGCCACTCGGTAGTTTGCAGCCGGCAGAATTTTTGAAGTTTGGTCTGCTACTATTTGCCGCTGGCTTCCTCGGGATGCGTTCCCGCCAAGGCTTGGTTAATGATCTTCATAAAACTCTCATTCCTCTTGGGGCTGTCATTCTTGCAGCAATAGTGTTTGTTATTGGCATCCAAAAGGATATGGGCACGGGACTTGCGTTAGTTGCAATTCTGGTTGCGATGTTAGTTGCGGCTGGAATCAAGCTACGGATTCTCGGCGTGGTTGGCTTAATCGGGATAGCACTCATGGTACTGTTGACAGTGACCGCTTCGCACCGTATGGATCGTATCACCACTTTCTTGCAGGGCGACAACGCCAGTCTGAGTAGTGGTTCGAATTATCACATTATCCACGCCAAGATTGCCATCGGCAGTGGTGGTTTTCTAGGGGTTGGTATCGGCAATAGTATTCAGGCGACTGGCTATTTACCAGAAGCCATCAACGACTCGGTTTTTGCCATCATGGGTGAAACTTTCGGCTTCGTCGGGCTCGTGGTGATCATATTGTTATTTACCGCCTTGCTACTGAGGCTACTCAATGTGGCCGATCATCTGGAAGATATGCGCCTGCGACTAATCGTCGTCGGAGTGTTTGGCTGGCTGGGGGCTCACGTCATCCTCAATATTGCAGCTATGATTGGCGTTTTCCCACTGACCGGCATTACGTTGCCACTACTGAGCTTTGGCGGCACCAGTATGATATTCATTGCAGCCGCCCTGGGACTCGCGTTCCAGCTTTCTAGGTATACCAATTTCACATCACGAGTAAAGGAGACAGGATATGAAGATTCTCGCAGTCGGCGGGGGCTCGGGCGGACACGTCACGCCAGTGGCCGCAGTTATTGAGCAGCTTGCCAAGCACGATCCTGACCTAACAGTGCGCTTTGTTTGTGACAAGGCCTTTGAAACGCAGTCACGAGGACTGATGGACCAAGTCGGTGTGCCAGTGACAGTATCAACGATCAGCGCTGGTAAGTTCCGACGCTACGCGCATTTGTCGAAGTGGCAACACCTGACAAACTGGCATGTCGTCAGCGGCAACGTGGGCGATATCACCAAGATAATCGTCGGTTTCTTCCAAAGTCTAGGCCTTATCATTCGGTTTTGGCCGGACGTCGTGTTCGCCAAAGGTGGCTACGTCTGTCTGCCGCTTGGGATTGCCGCCTGGGTGCTGCGTCGACCGTTGGTCATTCATGATTCAGATACGCGGCCAGGGCTAACCAACCGCGTACTGGCTCGGTTTGCTACCAAGATCGCGACTGGTTCGCCACTCGAGAATTACCCCTACGATCCGACAAAAACAACCTACGCTGGTGTGCCGATTAGTGATGCTTTTCGACCGGCTACCCCTGAGCAGCAGCGCGACTACAAGAAAGAGCTTGGCGTTGATCCCGACAAGCAGTTAGTGGTGGCGATGGGCGGAGGGCTCGGTTCGATTACTATTAATGACGCTGTCGCTGTCGCAGCCCTGAAGCTGCAGAGTGACAATGTTATTATTTACAACATTGCCGGCAAGAAAAACGTAGAACGCGCTACAAAAAAAGCGGCCGGAGTCGATAACTACATAGCGGTACCGTTTGTTTACGAGGGTATGCCAAAAGTACTTGGCGCCGCCGACATGGTAGTGTCGCGGGCCAGTGCCACCTTTCTGCAAGAACTGGCTGGTCTCAAGAAAACGGTTATCGCTGTGCCAGCTCGTCAGCTGGGCGATCAATTGAAGAATGCTAAGGTTTACGAAGCCGCCGGTGCGGCGGTTGTGCTGAGCGACACCGATATCGAGACACCGGACACCCTAACAGCGACTATTAAAGATCTTTTAAGTGACGCTAAGAAGCGCGAAGCACTAGCCGAAGCACTGCATCAGTTTGCTCGACCCGAGGCCGCCGCGGACACCGCACAGCTTATTGTGTCGGCCGCTAAAGCTAAATAGCTGACTATTTGCTACAATAATCATAAGTATCATGTTAGTTCATAAAAAGAAAAAGACAATCGACACACCCAGGCGCCGTAAGCCATCGTCTGCCCAGGAGCAACGCGCTCAGGACGAGGAGCTGGCAGGGCGTAATACATTTCGGCGTAACCGGACGCTTACTGGCAGTTCATCGTCAAAAATTGTCAGCACCAGCGAAGGCTCCGCACAGCTAAGGTCGCCACGTGTTCATGCCCATCACCTGGCGCTCAAGCGTCGCCAGATCAGTATGCTACTGGGTGTGATTATGCTGATCTCACTCGGCCTCTATTTGCTGATTAGTCAGTTTACGGCCAGCACCTTGATTAGCCTAAAGAATATGCCAGAGAGCGCAGCCTCGCAAGCACTGTACGACCCTATCATTCAGGAATACTACGGCCAGCACCCAATAGAACGATTGCGGTTTTTGACCAACGAGCGAAGTTTCCTGAACTTCCTGCAGTCCAAGGCTCCGGAAATCGAATCGGTGGTAGTAGAATCGTCGTCGAAGTTCGCCACTTCTCACTTTGTTCTCACTCCACGGCGTCCGATTACTGGCTGGACGATAAACGGGACACAGGAATATGTCGATGTGAATGGCACGGCCTTTGCTCGCAACTACTTCGCGGCTCCACAGGTGCAGATCGTCGACAATAGCGGCGTACCCATTACCGCTGGCCAGGCGGTGGCGAGCAACCGCTTTCTCGGTTTTGTCGGCCGTTTGGTCGGCTTCGCCCAGCAACGTGGCTACACCATCGAGCAGGTGATTATCCCCTCTGGTACCACTCGCCAAGTCGACCTCAAGATAGCAGGGATTAGCTACCAAGTAAAATGTTCGATTGACCGCTCGGCAGGGGAGCAAGCCGAAGACCTCGACCGCTCGATCAAACACCTGCAGCAGCGGGGTATCGTCCCTTCCTTTGTCGATGTGCGTGTTAACGGCAAAGCCTTCTACCAGTAGAGAGTAAAAGGGAGTCTCCTCCTCTTTTGAGAGAATGTTCTATTTTAGTTCTATTATTTATACAAACCTCAAAAAACATATAAACATATCAAAATATGAAAAAAGCAAATATGCAAATAGAGCAGGGGAAACATGGGCAGGGCATAAACAAATAAAAAAGCAAATGCACATACAACAATGTGGAAAACTCAATAAAGTCAAATATAGTAAAAAATGCAAAGGTACCTCGCAGTGTGTGATAGTGCCTGGAGAGTGTGTAGTAAATATAGTAAACGAACACAGCGCAAAGATAAAAGTATGTACGCGTGAACGTGCGGCAGAAGCATTACTCCCTCTTCCAGGGGTATATGGGCTAAATAGGTGTACAGAAAGACGTATTCGTACTCATCTTATCAATCATATATCAATGTCGTAAAAGATATATTGTGCGACGTATAATCAATATGTCTTATACATACTCTCATGTTGTGATGCGCACTATTTTTTGTTTGCTTTGCTTGCCTAATTTTTATTTGCTTTGTTCCCCTGCTTGGCCGGGCCCACTATTTTATTGCCAACGGCCATTGCTCAATGTTTCTGTAACTTTGTCTACATATGCAAATATTTGTACGGATTTATTAACACTGGTCGTCATCTGTTAAATACCAGCATATAATGAGTGTTCTAATTATGTTCCATAGATCCTTCTCGTAGAACTAATTTGAAAGATAACAGATACGAGACAGAGGTCAGTAGGATTCGCAACCTTCACCGTCGCCATCACCATCAAACCCATGTCTATCATAGCCGAGTACTATAACGGAGTAGCCGATGTCACTACAGTCGAGGTCGTAAGAAACATTAGGGACACAGCCTGAGTAATTAGGGTCACAATTTCTTGCCACAGGGACGGGTGCGACGTACGTGCCCACTACAGTTACGTGGTTGATTGGCGCCAAGGTCACCTTACTCGTTGTCACTCTGTTCGTTTCGGTGCCATCGGTCAAGGTGATGGTGTGTGTGATTGTCTCAACACCATTTACACCCGCCGTTTCAACGTACGAAGTTCCTTTTGCAACCGACCCGTCTTCACGTTGGGTTGCGACGAATGGGATGGGCTTAGTTTCCTCTTTGACGTCAGTTGTCACCACTGGTTTTTTCACTGAAGTAACCGGTGTTTCGAGCTTTGTGGTTGATTCAGGAGGTGTAGAATTTGTCGCCCCAACCGCAATCGTGCATAAGGCAACAGTTGAAATGACACTCAACTTCCCTATTCGTGATAAATTCAGAAACCAAGTTTTTGCTTTTTCCATTAATTCAAACCTCATTTAAAGTTAAGCTAACTGTACTCTGATTATGAGAATAAGCAACCATAACCACATTATTCTAAGCAGTAGGGTATTGGCTTAAGTAAGATCATTTACCTCCGGAATGTTAGCGGAGGTTGAGTTGGTGGTCGTTGTCGGCGGCTGGGGCCGCGTTGACGTTTTGGGCACCGGCTTCGGCTGGTGACTTCTTTTTGCGAGAGCGAGTGCGCTTCTTTTTAGGAGCGTCTGATTCGCTGCCCTGCTGACTGGGTGTGTCATGGTGAGCGGGCTGCTGTTGTTGGTGCTGCTGCCCTGCTGGCGTGACGGTCTGCGTCTGGGCATTGACTGGCCACTGTTTGGCCTGCGCCTCGCTCTGTGGAGCGGGCTTTTGGAATTGAGCAGGTGGTTGAATGGCGTCAGAAATCTCTTTCTCGACGTCTTCCCTATTGCGGCTGTAGAGGTGACGGGTATTTTCGACGATTCGACCGGTGTTATCCGTCTGTGGTGGCGGCAGGTTCAGCGTACGGGCGCTAAAGGCTGGTGACTTCTCGCCGCTAATGACCATGTTGATCACGAAGTTACGGTTGTGCATCTGCAAGAGGTCGGTCGGCTCAAATTGTGGCTCGAATTGTTTCGACAGGATCGGCGCATCGTCGGCCGAGACACGGAAGCAAATCATGGTTCCGACGTTACCAAAGACAGCGTCGCGGACGGTCTCGCTCATCTGTGAGATGTATTGGTTGGCCACGGTCAGGTTCAAGCCGTATTTACGGGCTTCGGACAGAATGGTGGCAAATGAATCTGTCGCGAAGTTTTGGAATTCGTCGACGTACAGGTAGAATGGTCGACGGTCTTCGATGTTCGGGATATCGCTTCGACTCATAGCTGCCAGCTGAATCTTGGTGACGATAAAGGCACCGAGGATCGAGGCGTTGTCTTCGCCGATCAGACCCTTCGATAGGTTAACGATCAAGATCTTACCCTCGTCCATAATTTCGCGAATGTTAAAGGTACTTTTTGGCTGGCCAATGATATTACGAATGACTGGGTTGGCCGTGAAGGCACCGACCTTATTCAGAACTGGGGCGATAGCTTCGGCCTGGAATTTCTCTGTCCAGCTGGCGAATTCGATGTTCCAGAACTGCAAGACCACCGTGTCTTGGCAGTACGTGAGCGTTTCCTTGCGGAATTTCTTGTCAGTCAGCATGCGCGTAATATCGAGCATGGTGGTTTCGGGACGATCGAGCAGTGCCAAAATGGTATAACGCAAGATGTATTCCAGCCGCGGGCCCCAGCTTTCGCCAAACATGCGCTTCAGCACGCCAATTACCTCTGATGAGATGTTGGTTTTGTGGGCCGGGTCGGTGACTTCAAGCGGGTTAAACCCGAGCGGATAGGCTGTATCGGCCGGGTTGAAATAAACCACGTCTTGGATGCGTGAGCCGGGGATAAACCGCATGTTGTCGACAGCAAAGTCGCCGTGCGGATCGATGATGGCGTAGCCATGGCCGTGGAAGATGTCTGAGAGCGCGAACAGTTCGAGTGTTCCCGACTTACCGGCACCGGTCTGCCCAATAATATAGACGTGACGCGAACGGTCTTCCCGTAACATGCCGAACTGGTGATTGATACCACGGAAGTTAGTCAGTCCAAAGGCGCTGATGTTCTCATCGATCGCGTCGTTGCCGGTAATGACCGGTAGCTTAGCTGGTGGTTCAGCAGTTTTGTTGCTGGCCCAGACGATATTTGGCGTCTCCACATTGGTGTGGGGCAAGTGGAAGACTGAGGCCACCTCTTCGATATTGAGGATGTATCCCCTATCGGTGAAGAGGCGGGCTTTATATTGCTTCAGGCTTTCTTTGTCAAAACTGTTTTTGACCATTTTAAAACCATTGAGGTTGGTACTGTTGTACTGCTTGAAGGTACCGACGATTGCCTGCATACGTAGTTTGGCATTAGCCTGGCTCTCACCGAGGTAGGCCAGGCGGATTTTTACCTGGTAACCCAGCTTGGTCGCTTTCTTTTCAGCCTCGGAAATGCGGGTTTTGTCTCGTTCTGACACCTCTGGTGCACCACTAGTGCCACTGCCCTGCTCTGGCGGTCGCCACAGAGCTTCAAATAATCCACCGATCCATTTCAGGCTAAAGCCATCACCGCCGGACAGGAATGCGAACGGATTGCCACCTTTGACACTCTGAATCCATTTGTGTGATGATTTGTGCCAATCGTCGGCGATCGGCCGAACCAGCACCTGTACCCATAGCTCATCACCGGTTTGTTCGAGCTTGGCCAGTGTGCCGGTAATACCAGCCAGCGGGTCAACTTCGAAACTTTGAAACGTCTTGATCGGCAAGAATTCACTGGCCGTCAGAGCTATTTCAGAGGTGTAAACGACGCTGTGATCGCGCTCGTGGGTCGTATAATCTTCGTCGGCTTCGTGGATCTGCACCGTAGGATACTGCGAGTAGATTTGTCCTTCGATAAAACTCTGCAGAGTTTTTGGTACCCAGACATAAAACCGGATCTGGCCATTAACTGAGGCCAACTCGAAGCTAAGGTGTTCCTGGACACCTTTGCCATATCGAAGTTCTGCCTTGTCGCGCAGAATACCGTGCAAGCTAGCAAATAACTGCTCGGCAGCTAGCTCTGACTTATCATTGGCCTTCGGGATCTCGAGGATCAAAAGCACACTCTCAATTGCCTGCACGGCGTCAATATGACGATAATTACGCCACGTTAAGTAGCCAAGGATGAGGACGATCGGAATCCACACAAGTGGGTTTAAAAAGAATGCAATAAATGAAGTTACAAAGCCCATAGTCACCTCTTATTATTCCACCCTACAACTAGGTTTGCAAGTTTCGCCTCTAAGAGGCGGCACTATCCAGTGCATAGGTCGCCTTTGCGACGCGTTTAAACTGCGGCTTACTCTGTAGATTGAGCAGAATGGTCGTTTCTTTAACATGGCGACTCTTCAGTACTCGCTTGACGATTTCGTCGCGGTGGAGTGGTTCGCCGGCCTTTTTCAGGACATCAGTGATGATATCTGAAACGGTTCCCTTGCTGTAACCCCAGCTGTCGAGAGCGTAGATGCCGCGGCCGATGAGGACAAAGCGCTTGTCTTTGATAAGTTCGTTGTGGATGGCCTGAGTGGTAACGTCTTTACGTTTGAATTCACTGTCTTTGATCGCTTTAGCGATGTCGGAAAAGTGCATTGGCTTGCCGTTTTCGGCCAGAATGACGTAAATCTTGTCACGAATGTTCTTTGGGTTAACGGTTGGCCACTTGGTCAGTCCCCAGTGGTCGTTCAGGTGTGCCAGGTGCTTGCTGGTGCTGGCCAGGGCGCGCACGTGGCTAGGGTGTTCAAAGCTGAGTTTGTTGTGCAGTTCTTCGATTTGAAGCGGCTCACCGTGCTCTTTAATGGTCTTGACGATAGTGTCGACACCGGCCTTCACCTTTTTCTCGTCACCGTGCTCTTTAATGCCAATAGCGTGGTGGTAGTTATCGTTTTCACCGACAACAGTCAGGTTTGGCGACAATTCAGAGACAAAGGCAATATGAGCGCGGTCGCGGTCGGTGCTGTCCTTGCCTACCAGGCTGGTAGCGATATCTTTCACGCGTCCGACGCGGCCATTTTCAGACAGGTGGCGGATAAGTAGTCGTTCGACGTCGTGAATAGCAGGTATTTTACCATCTTCTGCAGCGATTTTGAGGCGAATCAGGATGGCTTTTTCAAGCTGGCGAACGCGTTCGCGGGTAATGCCAAGTAGCTCACCGATTTGCTCCAAAGTCTCTTTGCGGTCAAACAGCCCGAAACGACGGGTGATGATTTCTTTTTCACGGTCCTGCTCAATAACACCGAGAATATCATTCACAGCCTCTGTGAGAGTTGCGGTCGTGTCTTTGATTGCTGTTTCTTCCATGATGGGTTAATATCCTCTCTGTTCCACCGTTTGAGTTATGTTTATTATCTCAATCTATGTCGATTATATAACAATGTATTTTATATGTCAAGTAATCTACTTGTATAAAATTATTATAGCATGAAGATGACATGCATTGTAAATAGTGTCTTGAGGCTTTTTTAGTGCGCTATATATGATATAGTGCTAGCTTTTCTTGCGAACGATGCGCTTGCGAGCTTTTTTGGCTGGCGCTTTGGCGAGTAATTCCTTGGCTTGATCATGTGTAACACTGGTTGGTTCGGTGTCTTTAGGGATTTTGGCGTTCTTTTTGCCATCGGTAATGTAGGCACCCCAGCGACCGTTGAGGACTTTGATACCGTCGCCAAAGTCGGCGATGTTGCGTTCGGCCTCTGTCTTGAGTTTGGCAGCGTACAGTTCCTTTGCCTCGTCTAGAGTAATCGTGTGTGGATCGAGTGGTTTAATGCTCACGAATAGCTTGTCGATGACGATATAGGGGCCAAAGCGGCCGATGTTGGCCTTGATGTCTTTGCCGTCGTCGGTCTGGCCGACGAGGCGTGGCAGTTTGAACATTTCAAGGGCTTGCTCGAGGGTGACCGTCTCTATTTTAGCCCCTGTTGGCAAGGGTGCAAATTCTGGCTTCGGATCGTCAGACTGCTCACCTTTTTGCAGCATCGGGCCAAAACGGCCAAAACGGCTGTAGATTGGCAGGCCAGATTTGGGGTCGTTCCCCACCAGGCGGGCTTGGCTGGCCTCGGCGCGGGAAATATCGGCACTCTTCTCCACTAGGGTGTGGAATGGGCCGTAAAAGTCAGTTAGGACTTTCACACGGTCCTTAGTACCAAGGGCAATATCATCGAGCTCTTCCTCGATGGTTTTTGTGAAATCGTAGTCCATCACCTCGCTGAAGTGCTTGACCAAGAAATCAGTCACTACTTTACCGGTGTCGGTCGGAAAGAGTTTATTACTGTCTTTGCCGTACTCTACTGTCTCGGCCTGCTCAGACACGGTGCCACTAGTGAGCGTCAGATGGGCAATCGTCTTTTCGATGCCCTCGAGGTCACCACGCTCCACGTAGCCACGGTTTTGGATAGTATTAATAGTACTGGCGTAGGTGCTCGGCCGACCGATGCCCATTTCTTCGAGTTTTTTGACCAAGCTGGCTTCGGTGTAGCGGGCTGGACCACGACTGAGCTGTTCGAGTGCCTCGGCAGACTGGAGTGTGAGCGCGTCGCCCTTATTTACCGCCGGTAGCAGGACGTCGTCACCACTACGGCCGTAGACTCTGAGGAAGCCATCAAAGATAACGATTTCACCCTTCGCTTCCATGACTTCACTGCTTTTACTGGCGGCAACACTAATCGTTGTCTTTTCCAGACTAGCGGGGGCCATTTGGCTGGCCAGGGTGCGGCGCCAGATAAGGTTGTATAATTTCTTCTGCTGTTCGTCGGCACCTGCCATGTCGCGCCGCACATCTGTTGGACGGATAGCTTCGTGGGCTTCCTGAGCGTTGGCCGACTTGCTTTTAAAGGTGCGGAATTGGTGATAGTTCTCGCCATAACTTTGCTTGATAAAGTCTGTCATAGCACCCAGGGCTTGGCCAGAGAGGTTGACCGAGTCGGTACGCATATAGGTAATGTGACCGGCTTCGTACAGGCGCTGCGCCAGCTGCATGGTACTGCGCGGGCTAAAGCCGAGCTTGCTGCTGGCTTCTTGTTGCAAAGTACTGGTGGTAAATGGTGCCGAGGGATTGCGGGTGCCGGGTTTCTTTTCGATACTTGCCACCGTGAAGGAGCTTTTGGCGAAGTCTTCCAGGATGGTGCGCACGTCATCGATCGATTGATGTTTCTTGCTGCTGGTAGCTGGCAGCTCGGTGCCATCATCCAGAATGAAAGTGGCGGTGAGCTTGAAGGTCGACTCAGGCACGTGGGCATCAATCTCGCCTTCTCGTTCAACAATTAGACGGACGGCGACAGATTGCACACGGCCAGCACTCAGCGACGGTGCTACTTTGCGCCAGAGAACTGGTGATAGTTCGAACCCTACTAAATAATCGAGTGATTGGCGAGCTTGCTGAGCTTCAACCAGCGGCATATTAATAGTGCGCGGGTTTTTGACCGCTTCATCTAGCGCGTTTTTGGTAATTTCATGAAAGACAATACGCTTGGTGGTCTTGGGATCGAGTTTTAAGACCTCGGCTAGGTGCCAGGCGATCGCCTCCCCTTCGCGGTCTTCATCGGATGCCAGCCAGACAGTGTCGGCGGCTTTGACTTCTTTTTTCAGTTCGGAAATAACTTTCCGTTTACCACTATCAACTTCGTAGGTTGGCGCAAAGTTATTTTTCACATCGATACTGCCACTTTTACTCGGTAGGCCACGGATATGACCGATGCTACTTTTCACCACAAAATCCTTACCGAGATACTTCTCGATAGTTTTTGCTTTGGCTGGCGACTCGACGATGACTAAATTCTTACTCATAAATCCTTACGGTTATAGTTGTTAGTGAAGCACAAGGCCTAATACTACGCAAGTTTTCATGATTTGTAAAATCGTACTTTGAAAAATCTATTTCAGCGTCCACTGATTGGCACCGAGTGAGCGGATGGTGCCGGCAATTTCCAGCATAGTAAGAGCGGTCGCGAATTCGCTGGCTTCTATTCCCGACTGACGCTGTAGCTCTTCACCGTCGCGAATACCTGACTGCAATAGCGAAATAATTGTCGTCTCGGTCGGTGAGCTGCCTAGTGCTAGCGATGACTGCGCTCGCAGCAGTTCTGGGGCGATGACCTCTAGGACGTCTTCGAAACTGGTGACCACCGAGGCACCTTGCTTTAGTAAAGCGTTGCAGCCGCTGCTCATCGGGCTGGTGATATTGCCCGGTACGACAAAGACTTCCTTGCCCTGGTCGAGCGCGTGCATAGCGGTGTTAAGCGTGCCACTTTTACTGGCGGCCTCGGTAATAATAATCGCGTCGGCCAGCCCACTGACGATGCGGTTACGTTCCAGGAACTGATTTGGCCATGCCTGGGTCTCGGGCTCGTATTCACTAATGATCGCCCCGCCCTGTTTTACAATGCGCTCGGCCAATGATTTGTGGGTGGCGGGATAGATGTCGGGTAGGCCGTTGGCGAGCACCGCGATGGTCGTGCCGCCCGCCTCGAGCGCCGCCTGGTGGGCTAGGCCGTCGACCCCCAATGCCAGACCACTCACGATGACCACACCGCGCTTGGCGAGCTCAAAGGCCAGCTGGTGTGTCACCTCTTTGCCATAGCGGGTTGGCTTGCGCGTGCCGACGATGGCGACGCTTGGTAATCGTCGTTCTGGCAAAATTCCTATAAAATGTAACTTTTCGGGCGGTTTTGCAATATGACCTACAATCTGTAGATATGGCTGCTTCTCAGGTAAAACTCTATTGATTTTCATAATATAAAGTGTCGAAAAGTATTGACGTAAAGTCAAATACGTGCTAATATCAGGAACGATTGGTTGAAATCTGCGAGATTGAACCAAACGCACCTTATACCCCCTATTCTAACAGAATTCACCTCGGTGAGTTCTATATGTTAGGTTGCGAGTCATGTGCCTCCCTAGTAATCTACCCTCCACTAGCTGGCCGTTAGACAGCATGACGCGCATACTAACCCCTTTAACCCCTTGATGAGCTTGCTCGTTGAGGTTCCCGTTCAATAGCGATTATCCAGTAATGGTTCGCCCAGGCACCAGCATTCCGTGGAGTTTGGCTCGTGTGCTTCGCTAGGGGTGGGTTGAAGGGTCAAATGGCGCCAGGTGATGCCCACCCTTACCTGGCGCCTTTTGATTTGGTAACTGAGGGAAACCCAGGTTTCCCTCGTCGCGCCGGCAAAATGGAATACATTTTGTCGGGCTGCTCCTTTCCTGAAGCTTACAAAATAATCCCGGAATAAATCCGGGATTATTTTGGATCAGATATGAACCAGGCCCCGACTTTCGTCGGGGCCTGGAGCTTGTAGATGGTGTGTTACCTCATGGCGTTGAGCTTCGGGATGAGGCCGCGGACATCTCTTGCATTGTCGCGGTCCATGAGCTTCGCCTCGAAGATCTTGCTGTGGCCCGCTCGGTAGATCTTCCCGTTCGATCCTAGATAGAGGCTTCTGTGACGCAGACCGCTGAAGACGCTGTACATGTTACGGCGGCCGATGTAGGTGTCGCAGGTCTGACAGCCGCCCTGTGCGCCTGGGATCTCGACCAGCGTCACTCGCTTGCCCCAATGGAAGATACACCAGAGATCGTGATGTGGCCCCTGGTAGCTGCACACACGTCGCACGACACCTCTGCTCTCCCACTGGTTGGGTTCGATACTCAGGCGCTGAACGGCGTTTTCGGCGGCAATTCCGACGTCGTGAATGGCCCGACGCTTGTCCCACTCCAGTTGCCACGCCCTCTGTGTTGCGGTGAGCTCTTGCTGTTGCTTGTCCTCACGCGCTTTCCTGTATGCGGCCTTTTCCTGCCGCACGACCTCTCGCGTTACAGTGTCCATGGCACACACTCCTTCTTAAGCTCCATTTCGGAGCGGGTTGTCATAAGAAATCTTGCGGCATCCGCCGCTCGACGAAATTAGGTTAATTATAGACTATAATTTACTGCTGTCAATTAGCTATGGGTAGTGGTCTGAAATGAATTATCGAGAAAGCTGTCTATAATCTCACGAGTTTTGCCGAAAATATCTGCTAGCGCCGCCTGTTCTTCTTTTGAGAATCGCGACAACACGAACTCAGCATCGTCCATGCGTTCGCGCAGGTCATTATAGATACCGACGCGTAGCCTGGCGTAGTAGTGATCGATGTGAGCATTGAGCGACTTAATGCCGTTATTACCCGCATCACTGCCCTTCTCGCGTGTTCTGAGTGTGCCAAATGGCAATGCTAAGTCATCATGGATAACCAGGATGTCGGTGGCTGGGTCGAGCTTGTAGAAGTCTACTAGTGCCCTGGCAGAGCGGCCGGTTTCGTTGTAGAACGTCGTCGGTTTCACAAGCAGGATCTTCTCGTCCCCGCTCGTGTACTCGGCCACATCGGCAAAGAACTTCGGTTTCGAACCGAACGATACCTGCTGCTTGCTAGCAAAATCGTCGAGCACCTGAAAACCGACATTGTGTCGTGTAGCGGCATATTGATCGCCGGGATTGCCCTGCGCAAAAATGAGTTTCATATCTGTAGTATAGTATAGACTATTGCATATTTATAGTGATTATGCTATAATTAGCGTTTAGTAGGCATCCGTCTACGTCTCCTCTTCCCCAAGAATCAAGGAGAACAGCATGAAGAAATGGGTATGGGCCTGCAGGATGATGTACTCCCTGCTCGCAGTCTGCGTCGTCGGCTTCCTTGTCCTCAAGGACTCAGAACCTCTGTACGCGCTGGCGATCGCTGCTTCAGGGATGTGCATCATCTTCCCACTCGCTGTCGCCTGTGTCATCGAGGCCAACAAGGCTCGCAAGATGCGCGTGACTACCGTGCGGAGGAGTGAGCACCGCACCGAGCCGGCGTACACACCACCCGCCGGGTGGCGACGCACTCCGGACGAGCTTCACAACCAGCCCACCTGGGGTGACTACAACAAGGTCAGCCACGTGGTGGACGGAGTGGCAGCGTTCTAGCCACTTCCTAACAATCGCCCAGTATGAGCGAAATTTCATACGAACCGTGAGAAAGCCTCACGTCCCTCGACCTGGAAACAGGTCGGGGGTTACTTTTTTTGAGCTTCTTTTTCTTTGGCGAGTCGTTCTTGCTCTTGTTTGTACTTTTTAGTGACTGGTTCTTTACCTTCGGCGATACGCTGTTTGTTGGCTTTGACCTGTTTTTCATCAAGGAAACTAAATTTAACCGGCGTGCCAGCGTAGTTGTAGGTTTCTCGCAGTTGTTTTTCTAGGTAGCGTTTGTAGCTCCAGTGAACAAATTTTAGGTTCGATCCATGAATCACAAACCATGGCGGTGTCGTGTCGGTCTGTACCATGTAGCGGAGTTTCGGGTGGGTATTTTTCAGCCCGGCTGGCGGATGCTTTTGAACGGCGTCTTGCAGCATGTCGTTTAAGACACGTGTCTTGGTTTCTTGCTTGCGACGGGCGTCGATATCGAGGGCGAGATCAAAGAGTTTAGTAACATTCTGCCCCGTTACACTACTTGTAAAAATAAGCGGTGCCCACGGCGTAAACTTGAAGGTACGAGCAATACTTGGGGCGAGAGCATCACGGGTGTAGGCGTCTTTATCCTGCACGCTGTCCCACTTGCTGACGACGATTACCATGCCCTTGCCGGCTTCGTCGATGATTCCTGCTAGGCGTTGATCAAGTTGTGTGTTCAGTTCATTGACATCCATCAGCAGAAAACAGACATCAGCTTCTTCGATGGCCTGGAGGGTGCGCAGCACGGAGAACTTCTCGATCCCGACCTCTTGTTTGCCGGGTTTACGCATACCAGCGGTATCGAGCAGCTCAAGGTCGCGGGTACTGTAGCGAACCGAGACACGGTTGACGTCGCGGGTGGTACCGGCGATGTTAGCCACGATGGCCTGCTGTTTGCCAGCTAAGGTGTTAAACAGATAGCTTTTGCCAACATTTGGTCGGCCGATTAGGGCGATACGCAGGATCTCGTCGGCTTCGTCTTCGCTTCTGGCCGGGATAATCTCGACAATTTCATCGAGCACATCGGTGATACCACTGTTGTGCTCGGCGCTAGTGCGAATGATTGTTTTAATACCAAGGCGACGAAACTCTTCGTTGGGCAGGCTGGTTTTTAAATCGGCTTTGTTTGTTACCAGAATAACTGGCTTCTTGCTCTTCAAGGCCTTTTTGGCCACCAGACGGTCCTCATCGCTCGCGTACTGCGAGCTATCGACAATAACGAGGATGACATCAGCTGCGTCAGCGGCCTCGGTAATCTGCTCTTGAATACTGGCTTCGAACTCATCGTTCGGGTCTTTTAGACCAGCGGTGTCAACGAGCCAAAATTGGTGGTGTTTGTATTCGACGCGACCAAGCACGTTGTCACGTGTTGTACCGGCTTCGCGAGCGACGATTGCCTGTTGGGCCCGAACCATACGATTAAAAAGCGAACTCTTACCGACGTTCGCCTGTCCAATGATTGCTACCGTAGGTAATCGTGAGGCCATAACTGATGTTTATTATAACAGAGGTCGCATATCTTTGCGAGCATAAGCATTATACCACCTACGATATATTGATAATTTTGTGCTCGCCGGGCTTTATATCACCAAGTGAATAATCTCCGAAACTGAGGCGGTGGAGTTTGACGACGGTGTAGCCGAGCGAGCCGAAGGTACGGCGAATTTGTCGGTTTCTCCCCTCGGTCATAGTGATTTGCCAACCTTTTCGGTTGTCGTCACTTATACGCTCGAGCGATAACTTACTAGGTCCATCCTCTAGTTGTATACCGTGATCACTGATCATTTGCTGGTGGAGGGGTTCTAGCTCCCTATCCAGCCGGACGTGGTAGACTTTTGTCTTGTAGAACTTGGGGTGCGTCATCTGGTAGGCAAAGTCCCCGTCGTTGGTGAGGAGTAATAAGCCCGAGCTGTCTTTGTCGAGGCGCCCAACGGGCTTGAGATTATGAAATTCGGGCGGAATAAGTGCATAAATGGTGTCGTTGTCGCCCTGTTTCTTACGCGAGCAGATATAGCCGACGGGTTTATGAAATAGAAGATACGTCAGCGGCTGGTCGCTCGTCAGCGGCTTGCCGTGGACGGCAATGCTGTCGCCCGGCGCAAAGCGAGCACCGAGAGTCGCCATGTCGTCATTAATCGTTACTGCGCCCTGTTCGATGAGCAGGTCGGCCTCACGCCTGGAAGAACCCAGCTGAAGAGCTAAGTATTTATTGAGTCGTTCAGAGGGAGTGTCATCGGTCATGTACAGGCTATTATAGCACTACACCTGTGGAGCTGGTGGTTGCTGAGCCGTTTGAGGGGCTGGGGCTTGGAGAGGTGTTTCTTCAAAAGAAAGTCCAGAATCTTCTTCAACTGGTGGCGTTGGCGCTACTGGAGCTGGTGCGGGCGCTGCTGTCGGCGCCGGAGTAGGTGCGGGAGAGTCAGTGACCGGGATCTGTACCTGTGGGCTCGGAACGACTGGCGGTTCTGGAGCTACTGGTACTGGCTGGGTATTCAACTCTTCTGATATACGGTCGGCCATGTTTGGTCCGGTCGTTTCAGGTCGCTCTAGGGGGTGGATGACACGATCGCCAAGATTGGCAGGTCGATTCGTTGAAAATGGCGCGGTTGGTTGCGGCAAGCCTGAGGCTGCTTGTGGTGCGACAGCGGTTGGTTGTGGAGAAGGTGCGACAGGAGCTGGTGCGGGCGCAGCAGCGGGTGCTGCAACTGGTGCAGGCGGTGCTACGCGTGGTGTGGCTGAGGCTATCGGTGATGGTGTCGGGGCGATGCCGACTCCGGGCATGTCCTCGAGTACTTCGTGGACAGTACGAACGACATCTTCGATGCCGACTTGCGATTTCACGAGGTAACGATTTGCACCGAGTTGGACACCACGCTGGCGCTGGTCTTCACTGGAAAGCGCGGTCATCATAATAACTTTTATATCTTTTGTCTCGGTAGTCGAGCGCAGGATATCCAACATATCAAAACCACTAATCTTTGGCATCATGACATCGCTGACGATCAGCCCTGGCTTTTCTTTGATAGCCATGGCAAGGGCTTCTTCCCCGTCGCCAGCCGAAACAATGTCGTAGCCCTCCGCTAGTAGCCGCACCCCATATATTTCTCGTAGACTTTTGTCGTCTTCTACTAACAATATCTTCGTCATATTACCTCCTACTATACCTGAGGGTTTCTAAAAATACTATACTTCTTATGCTTTGACGTCATGAACGCTCATCCCTTGGTGGAATAACGACGGTCGCGCCCCGTTGTTGCATGAACTGACTGGGGTTCTGTTCGATGGCGGTGAGAGGAGTATTTGCGGCCACGGGCGCTACTGGTGGTGGTGTGGCGACCGGTTGACGAATGGACTGTAGTTGTTGGGCGATGAGCTCCGCTGGCGGGCTCGTAACAGTGCTCGAGGGTGAATCTACGGCAGGAGCTTCCTCCTCTGCAGCTGGAGCGTTGGCGACGGGCTCAGGCGCTATATATGGGGCTGGAGAGCGGACAATCGGGGTAGGCTCGGGCGAGGCTTCAATGAGACGGGTGGCCTCCTCGTGATCAATCCGGGGGATCTGAAAGAAAAAGGTACTCCCCTTTTTATATTGGCTTTCCACCCAGACGCGTCCGCCCATGATTTCGGCTAGTCGACGGCTGAGGTAGAGTCCAAGCCCGGTGCCACCAATTTCTCGAGTGTCGGTGTTATCAACACGATAAAATTTCTGGAAAAGATGCGGAATATCCTCGGCGGGGATACCGATGCCGCTATCGGCGATCGTAATAGTAATGTGTTCGTTGTCACCGTTGATATCAACCACGACGTCGCCTTTCATGGTGTATTTGATAGCGTTTTCTGTCAGGTTGGCGACGATTTCACGCAGATGATCATTGTCGACCAGGGCGTAATACACCGGGCTAAGATGGCGATCGCTTTCGACCGTTTCATCGGGCATGGGCTTATAGACAAGCTGCAGTTGCTTGGCGTCGGCCTGCGGGCGCAGCCCCTCGACGATATCGTGGACGAATTCGACGACATCGACCACTTTTGGATTGTTCGATATGCGGCCATCATCAGCCTTGCTGACATCGAGAAGGTCTTGGAAGAGCCGACCGAGGTGCTGGGCGGATTCGTGGGCTTTGGTGATAAACTCGCGGGCTTTTGGATCGATCTGAGCGGTTGATGGATTGAGCGCCAGACCTAGGTAGCCCTCGATTGAAGCCACAGGGGTACGCATCTCGTGACTGGCGGTACTAATAAACTCGGCTTGGCCGCGCTCCTCGGCCTTCTCTTTGGTGACATCGCGAAAAACAATGATTGCCCCTGCTCCTAGGCGTCCGACGGGCGAAACAATAACCGATACGAGTAACTTCTTGTCGGCGTGGGTGGTGAGAGACAGGTCGTCGCGTTCAACTTCTTTGTTAGTGGCTAGGACTTGCACGACGGGATCAATTGTTTCGTCGAGCTCCTGGTCCTTCATATCGGTTAGTTTCAGAACCGACTTGTAGCTCAGCGTAGTGGCGTCTTGTTTGCCCCAGCCGGTGATCTGTTGAGCAGCTGGGTTGATCAGCTGGATAATACCTTGGTTATCGACGGCAATTACCCCGTCGGCGATGGCGTTAATCACCACCTCGGCTTTGCTAGCAACTTCGCTGAGCTCGCTGGCCAGGTCGCGAAAGGCGCGATCCTTCCCTTCCTCGTGTGTTTTACGTCCATGCCAAATGATGTAGCTCGCCACCAGTGGTAGCCAGGCGGCGATGAAGGTTGTCACGACGGTGTCTTGAATGACCGAGTCGTGAACAATGCCCAGTATTAGATAGACGCTGCCCGCGAGAAGCATGGGAATAATACCGTATAAACCAAAGATACCGGCGAAGATAGCGATCAGGATCCACAGCGCGATAAAGGGAGATTGCAGGCCGTCGCTGGTGGCAATCAGGCTGCCAGCTGTGGTAGCGAGCAGTAGATAGGTGCCTAGTGAGGTTGCCGTAATGAATTTCGTTGGTGACCAGAGGTAGAATACCACAGCAATGAGGAAGGCTCCTGCTGACACGATGACCGATATCGGGTTGATAATGAGCCCTGCCGTGTAGTTATCCGAGAAAAAAGCCACAAAATAAAGGGCGATGACACAGCCAGCCACGAACATAACCGCTTCGCATATGCGGCGATGCCAAAATTGGTTGAGCGGTAATGGTTTTATGATGCCCCCTAGAAAATGTGGATTTCGCTTATGTATTATTATGATCATTTTTGTAAAGAATGCAACGGTAGTCCGCGTTTCCTAGGGCATATTGACAAAATAGCATTTAAAATGATATAATATATAAGCATTTCTTTGAGTCCTTTTCCATTATCACAGAGAGCAGGAGCCATGAGGAAATTCATCCTTACCCTTCTTGTCGCATCCCTCGTTGCCTTTGGCGGCTGTGCCGTCAAGGTTGACGACGACGAGAAGTCGCCGTCGCCGAAGGTTCGTGTTCCGCACGAGCTCCGGCAGGCAGCGTCGCTCGGGTGCGTAGAGCCCTCGTTCGCTCAGGTCGGATCCGATTGGGATCTGATCAACACGAGCAACCGAGAGCACAGCCCCGGCATCGGGACGGTGCGGTTGTTCAAGAGCACGGATGCTGCCAGTGACATCTGGTGCGTGACGACCTACAGTGGTCCACGCACCGATGGGCACTGGAAATTCGCCCTGGCGCAGATCACCTGGTACAACCCGGGTGACACCAAGGTGGACTGGCCTCAGGGCAAGAGTCCGCTAAGGGACGAGGACCAAGCGGTCCACTACGTTGGTGGCGTGACCGCTACCATCCCGCCGGGCAAATGCCTGGCCGTTCGCGGCTTCGTGGCCTGGAAGGGCTACGAGTTCTGGCGCTCGATAATGACAGAGGAGTGTAACTGAGTTTCGGCTCTTGCACTCAACCTCAAGGAAATGTAGCCCCGACCTAGTCGGGGCTACGTTCTTTTTTGGGGATCTCACGGAGAAGAACGCTATAATAACTTTTTGTGTATTGATTAATCTTTTTGGTGATCTCACGGAGAAGAACGCTTTGACGACATAACAATCCGCTGCGCTTCTTGTTCTGCCATCAGCTAAATACTGTCAAATCAATAGATTATGACAGTATTCGAACCGCCGGGTTCGCTTACCAATGAAGTCAGCCAAGAAAAATATCCATCACGGTGGATGGATATTTTTCTTGGTGATCTCACCGGGAATCGAACCCGGATTGCCAGGATGAAAACCTGGTGTCCTAACCGTTAGACGATGAGACCAAATTTTGAGAGAAATGTAACCAAAAATGCTCGCATTTTTGTTCATTTCCGAGAAATTTGGAGCTCATATGGTCCGAAGGATCCATATGGAGCTACTTGTCGATACGGCCAGACTCTAAGAGATACTGCCGATTTGACTCTGTTAACTGTACCAAAAACCCCAAAAAAAGTCTAGGCGTCGTCTGTGTCGAGCTGTTTGATAAGCGACAAGAGTTTTTTCGGTGTAATCTCGGCTTTAATCAGATAAGCCTGCGCGTTATGCTGCATGGCGAGGCGCGATTCGTCGTTTTGGTCAAAATTAGTCAGAATGACGACTTTTGTATTAGGGATGAGATCTTTTTTGCCACCTCGAAGAGCTTCGAGAATCTCAGTACCGCGGCGTTCCGGTAGCATGACATCGAGCAGCATGACGTCGTAAGATCTATTGCGGGCGGCGATCAGGCCGTCATTGCCATCAACCACCCAGTCGACTTCGTAGCCAGCCTTTTTGAGACTGCGCACATACATCTCGCCGATAAAGCGATCGTCTTCGATACATAAGATAGTTTTTATAGCCATTGTCGTTACCCTCTCATCGATCCGTGGTTCTTGATCCAGCCGTCGTGATGTTGGATGAGTCCTTCACTCGTATTATCGCTTGCTTTGAGCTTTTCGGCAACAGTGGCGTAAATAGGGAGTGTAAAGCTGAAGGTGGAGCCCTGCCCTTCGACACTCTTGACGCTAATAGTGCCGCCGTGTGATTCGACGATGGCTTTACAGATGTAGAGGCCAATACCCGTGCCGGCGACGGTTTCGCGTGAACGGTGGGAGCGGTAGAACTTGTGGAACAGGTTGCTGACAACATTGCCTGGCATGCCGATTCCCTGGTCACTGACCGAGATCTCGACGTCGTTTTGAGCCACTTGGGCGCTGACGGTGACGGAGCCGCCGTCGTTACTATACTTAATAGCATTGTCGATGAGGTTGCCGAGTACTTCGCCAATGGCTGATCTGTCGGCTGCGACGGTTGGTAGGTCGGCCGGAAGTGCCACGGCCAGTAGACGGTTTTGAGCGACAGCACGTAATTGCATGTCGTCTTTGATGGCGTCGTACATAGCTGCGACGGATTCTTCGTGCAGGTGAACCGTCAGATGGCGTCGGTCGTACTTGGCGGCGTTGAGGATGTTGTTGACGTAGCTGCTCAGGCGGTTGGCGGATACCACTAGGCGATTGAACAGCTCTTGCTCGTCGTCCGCAAAACGGTCAGCCAATTCGTCGCCGAGGGTGTCGAGGTAGCCGCGAATAACCGTGATCGGTCCGCGTAGTTCGTGGGCGGCGAACGAGATGAAATCAAGGTCGTTGTCTTCTGGCAGGTACTCCTCTGTTCGTTCGACGAGCGCCAGGACGACATCGACTTCACTGCCCTTTTGATACGAGGCGGTCATGTCGTAAATCTTGCGCTCGTCCTCGCCAACCAATTTGTTCGCCACCCGGCGCCAGGTTTTAGTGGCATTGACGGCGTGTTCTTCGCACTCGGCAATCCAGTCGGGGACGCTCTGGTCGACATCGGTAATAATATCAAGCTGCAAACCGCCGTCATTATCGAGGTGGACAGGTGCCGACTTATTAGCGTAGATAACGGTACCTTCTTTTAGGAAGACAATGCCGGTGGGTGTAGTGTTGAGGATTGATTCAAACGGCAGCCTTTTTTCTGCAGCGGCTACTGTGGGTTGATCGGGTTGATGACCGCCCAGTTCGTAAATCGTCTGGAGTAGCGGTTTGAAACCACTTTTCTCGAAACGGCGGATGTTGGGATTTGGCGGCGTGGTGGTGGTTGATTCGCCGGCAGCATGAGCCAGGGCGTGGCTGAGCATCTGCAAGGGTTCGCTCAGGACGGAGAAAACCAGGATATTGATACCCACTGCCGTGGCGGCGATAGCGGTAATAATAATCCAAAAGATCATCGTCGTAGGATCAACAATACCTGTTAGCATGAGAGCGATCACAATCACGAGTGTGGCGATGATCTGCATGGCGACGACAAAAAATAGCGACCGTCGGCGGTAGAGGCGCCAATAGTCTTTGACGAGTTGCGGCGGCTTGTCTACTGCCACGAGACGCTCCCGTGACCATTTGGTACTGCCGAGATCCAGGTCTGCCCGCGGTTCAGCGCGATTGGTTTACCGGCGGCGTCGGTAAATGTCAGTTGGCTGGCGCGATCGGCCTTGGTCCAGGTGGCCGCGGTGGCGACGCCGTTTTGAAAAATGATTGCTTCGCCCGATCCGATGGTCGTGATACTCTGACGATAGCCGTCTTCCATGACGGTGACTTCATTGACTTTGAGGGCGATGACGACGCTAGGAGTGATTTGGCCACCCTCTCGGTCTACGTGAGGTACGCCAGCAAGGCTGCGGATATAGTGGTTGGTCGCGGCGTCGTAGGCGTAGGTTGAATTGTAGAGCTCACTACTGATATTGATGGTGATCGATGTGGCGTCTGGCGCGGCGGCAGCTTTGCCGTCAGCGCGGGGAAAGCCGGTGAAACTCGAGGTGGTATAGCCTTTGGCGACGTTGAGCGCATCAAGTCGTTCGAAACTAGTGTAGACGTTGTGCGGTGCGTACCGATCGGTCGCGCGCCAGTATGATCCGGCGTTGAAAAATTGATCGATGTCTCGGTAATTGCCATTGCGCACTTCGGCCAGAGCGGCTGCACTGCCCCCGATATGAGCCACGCTGGCATTAAAGGGTGCTAGCCAATCGACGTAGTACATACGCAGGCTTCTGACTGGGCCGATCAGCTGCGGCTTGTCTTCCTGGTGGAGCGTCAAAAAGCGTGTAATACCGCCTTCGGCGATGGCTTCAAAGACGATACCGGCGTCTTTTATGCCCGATTGCGGCCTGGCATCAGGACTGTTCTCGATCATGATGGCAGTGACGACTTGCTTGGTGGCTGCTTCGGTCGGTACTTCGACACCCGTCAATGGCGAATAGAATTTAATGACTGGTTTCGGTTTACTAGCAGCTATCTTGGCAGGCTTTGGCATGGGCTGGCTCAATATATAGTACGTCGTGGCCGCGGCGGCGCTGATCAGGATAACCCCGATGACAACGAAAGTGAGGAGACGGTGTGCTTTTATCCAGTGTGCGAGCCTCAGAAAGGGATTATGATGTATGACCATGAGCCTGATTATAGCAAACTTGCTTATGGTTGTATAAGCCGGAGAGGTATATTACGATGAACGTACTATGACGAGTAATCGATATCCTGAGCGACCTTTTAGACATCAGCTTGCCGAACTGACTCATCTGTCGACAGATGACGAGCTGACGCCATCAGAGGCATATGTCAAATTGCGGGAAGCTATGGCGCAGCTCAGTTTACGGACTGACACCTACGCCAGTAGCTCGATCACCTCTGGCGGTCATGCACGTCGACGCGTCAGTGACACAGGGCTGCCGATGTCAGAAGTTATTGAATCCAACACACGTACCGCCTTTCAGGTTTGCGATGGATTATTTGCCAGCCAACAGATGGACCCGGCCGAGACTATCGAAGCGGTTGCTCTCGGCTATATTCCCCACTGGAGTCAGAGTGATTATATGGAGTTTTGGCTCGCAACGATGGCAGGCCTACCGGCCACGGGACACGGCGTATCGCGTGCGGTCGATACATTTCAGGCCGACTTTATGGCTCGACGACAGCAAGCGATTGATAATGGCAGGCTCGATATGGACATCTATAATTCATCTGCTCAGGCTGTCGAGACTCGCGCTAGCCATTATTTTGTTCATGCTCACCTCTTTGCTGATGCGGTTCTTGAATCACCCACAGAAATTGAGCCGATTCGTCGGCTAGTCGGCGTGGTTGACCCTGGTATGTCACTCGGTGCACAGACGGAGAAATTATTCGCGAGTAGAATGGAAGCCCAGCTTTTTCGTGTGGCCATTGCGCGCACGGGCTTGGAGCCTACCGAGAAAAGTGCCCCACTTCAGCTGGTTGAAGACAGTCAGCTGATTGCACGACTGGGTGGATCTGTGTTTGATTTGAAGCCGCGAGAACTAATGGTGCTTGTTCCGCAAGACGAACAGTAGCCCAGGTTGTTTACTGGCGCGTCTTTAGGGCTGTGTTGAGACGAGCGATCACTGTGTCTTTACCGAGAACGGCAAGGGTGTCGTTAAGGGCGGGGCTAAATGGCGCCCAGGAAACAGCCAGGCGGATGAGGCTAAAGAGAATGCCTGGTTTCTGGCCAGTCGTTTCGAGTAGTTGGTTGAGAGTGTCTTGGATACTCGTAGCTGAAAAGCCTTCAGTCTTTTCGAGCGCGTCCTTGGCAGCCTGTAGCAAGCTAGTGAGTGTTTCACGGTCAAGTTTAGAGAGCTGTTTGTTGCTATCGACCATCGTCCAGTCGGGCGTTGGGTCGGCGAAGAAATAATCAGTGATGATAGAAAGATCGGCTAGTGTTTTCAGGCGATCCTGTACGAGAGCAAGGATAATTTTCTTTTGCTCATCGCTAGCGGACGCGGCGCTGGCTGGCCAAAAGTCGCGGACGCGCTCGAACAGATCGTCGATACTCAGTAGACGGATATGCTGGCCGTTCATCCATAGTAATCGCTGTTCGTCAAAGCGTGCACCACTACGTTGAACTCGCTCTAAACTAAACTTTTCAATCAATTCATCACGCGAGAAAATTTCTTGTTCGGTCCCATCGTTCCAGCCAAGACTCGCAATAAAATTGACTAATGCTTCAGGTGTGTACCCATCACTCAAATATTCTAGAACGTCTTTTGCGCCGTCACGTTTGCCGAGTTTTTTGTTGCCAGATTCTGCCATAATGTGTGGCATAGTGGCGAAATATGGACGATTTAGGTCTAGAGCTTCGTATAGATTGAGGTAGTTAGGCATGCTTGATATGAATTCTTGACCACGGATGATATGTGTAATCTGCATTTCAGCATCGTCAATAATATGGGCAAAGTTATAGGTTGGGAATCCGTCTGATTTAATCAAAATAAAGTCGTCAATCACTTCAGGTCCAGCCGCTAGTCCGCCCATAACTAAGTCTGCCCATTGATAACTCTTTGGGTCAGATTTGAAACGGAGCGGCATCGTTCCGTCCCAAGCTGGAGGGTTCTCTGGACGGTTGTGACGATATAGGAATGCTCGTTTTTCGTTTTTTGCCTGGTCACGGAAGGCTTGGATCTCGTCGGCGCTATATGGATCTGCGTAGGCACGTCCGCTATCAATCAGTTTTTGTGCCCATTTTTTGTACGAATCAAGGCGCTGGCTTTGGTAATACGGTGCAAATGTGCCGCCAATATCTGGGCCTTCGTCGTAATTAATGCCCAAAGCCTTTAGACTTTGGATCAAGTGGTTGGCAGACCCCTCGACTTCTCTTTTTTGGTCGGTGTCTTCAATGCGGAGTACGAATTGTCCGTGAGCTTGTCTTGCAACTAACCAGGCGAAGAGTGCGGTGCGAACACCACCAACGTGCATGAAGCCAGTCGGGCTTGGGGCAAAACGAGTGCGGACATTGGCTACGGGACTTGAGGTAATTGAATCAGACATAGTATAGACTCCAGTATAGCAGATTGACCGAGGGGTCAGACTACAGGCTGGTGGCGATGCGGAGCACTTGGTCGTTAGAAAGTGGTGCGTCGCCGTCAATCGTGTAGAGAATGCCGCCATTTACCCACGCAGCACTGTTCTTGTACGTATAGATAGTGAGGCCGCTTTGGGTGTGGGTGCCGTATTCTTTGCCAGCTTTTGGTTCGATGTAGTTTTCGAGGACGGCGCTTGAGTTGAGACTACTGCGCTGCTCGTTAATAATGAAACTCTGTGGGCCGGCGTTCGAGGCGAAGCGCATACTCACCTTCCCGTCGTTGTAGGCAATTGGACCGTCGAGACGGTAGCCGTTGGGGCGGTAGTCTGGGTAGGTAGCATCAATGCCCGACTGGACAGCTGCAACGCGGATCGAGATGGTCGGCATGTTGAGATAGGTCAGGTAGCCTGCGAGCAGTAATACTGCCAGGCTGGCCGACGACACGCTAAAGATGCGTGGGAAGCGGTGCTTGAGTGACTGCTCTTGCTTGGATTTCGCAGGAGTATTAAGCGCCTTGGCGATTGCCTCATTCTTCACCACTTGCGATGGCTTGGTGGGCTGCGGAGCTTGCTGTTTGATGGCAGCGGATTGGTGAGCCTTTTGTACCATCGGGTGAGAAACTGGTCCAATGATATCGGCCTCGGAAACAGGCTCAATGACAGTCGGGTGTGGGGCGAAACGAGTGATGGTTGAGCTTCTGGCGATATCCATGTGTTTGCGTCCCTGCGGCACCATCGGGGCCGATTTTTTGACCAAAATCTGTTTTTTCACAACTTGGCGATTGAGGGTTTTTGACTTCTGAAGAGTGCTATGAATACCGACCGACTCAGTACCGGACTTGGGTCGAACGGGTGTCATATCCACCACCGCTGGTGTGTCAATAGGAAGTCCGCTGAGCGCGTCGTACTGTCTGCCGTTTATCGTAATTGTTTGTTTGCTGGCCATATCCCCTATTCCCTATTTGGATGATTATATTTATAGTAGTGGTCTTAGCGCTAATTTGCAAGTAGCTTTGCTATACTAGATAGGAAATGTATCACCCCCCTTCAAAAAAGAAAGCTCTGGCAGCACGCGTCCTTACTTACACGCTGATGACGGTGAGCGTGATCACGCTAGTGACTGTGTCGCTGCTCTATACACTTGGGTACCGCTTTGACACCGAAGACAAGCAACTAGAGCTCAGTGGATTGATTCAATTTGCGACCACACCGGCTGCTGCGACCGTCGAGATTGACGGTGTGCGTCATGACCAAGTGACGCCGACCAAAGAAACTGTTCGGGCTGGTTCACACGAATTTGTGATGTGGCGCGAGGGCTATGAAACCTGGCGCAAGACAATTTCGGTCGAGTCCGGAGTGCTAACATGGCTCAACTATGCTCGACTCGTGCCAAAAACACGAACCGCCGAAAGCGTGGCCACAATTTCGTCGTTAGCTCAGACCCTCGCCTCGCCCGATAAGCGCTTTATGGCAGTGGTGCCAGATGCGAGTAAACCGATCGTGACGTTTTATAACCTGACGGCCGACACTACTAGCGAGACCTCACTTTCACTAACCCCAGACAATTATAGTGAAGCGGCAACCCCGCAAATCGTGCATCACTTTGAGCTCGACGAGTGGGATCAGGCTGGACGCTACTTACTCGTGAAGCATAGCTACGCGGACAAGCAGGAATGGCTGGTGATCGATCGCCAGGACGGCAAAATGACATCGAACATCACCCGGACATTCGATGTCGCTATCAGTAAAGTCGTCTTCGCCGATAATAGCGCCACCTTGCTGTACGCCATGGTCGACGGTAGTCTTCGCAAAATCAACTTGAGTCAAGCGACTATTTCAGCGCCGCTCGTCAGTGCTATTAGTGATTTTGAAGTCTATGGCAACGTCATCGGTTATGTACACGTGGCCGACCCGACCACGGGCCAACGACAGGTCGGTCTCATAAGAGATGGCGAAGATCCAGTCGCACTCTATACATCGTCGTCTGCGGCGCAGGTGCCGGTGCATATCGGTCTGTCACACTATTTCAACAAAGACTATGCGGTCATATCGGACGGCGTGCAGGTAAAAGTACTCAGTGGCTCCTTCCCGGCAAGTCAGACAGAACGCAGTCGCCTCAAGACGACATCATCGTTTGCGTTTTCAAGTGATGTCGAGTGGCTACAGCTGAGCCCAGCGGGTCGGTTCATCATTGTGCAGAACGCCGCTTCATACGCGTCGTACGATCTTGAAAGAAAAGAATTATCACCCGTCGCTATCCTAGCGGGAACGACTCCGCCAAGTCGAGTGGACTGGCTCGATGACTACTACGTCTGGTCTGACCGATCAGATACGCTGACGATGCGTGAATTCGATGGTGCCAACCAGCACGCTATGAATCAAGTTGCGACGGGCTTTGATGCGACGCTCTCACAGAATGGTCGCTGGCTTTACTCTATCGGCAAGCAAAGCAATGGTCATTATCAATTGCAGCGTGTCCGTATGATTCTTCGTTAACGGGCGCCAAATAGACGCTCAAAGATTGTCGGCGAGGTTCCAGCCATCTCCGTTGTGCTGGCAGACGAGTCCGTTTGGGCCGCTGGTTTGGCAGCAGCGGCTGGGCTTGGATTGACCTGTTCGGCGGTCACCAGGAGGCGCTTTTGGGCCGTTCCGAGTGGTGTACAGGTGATCAAGGTAATGAGTGGCTTATCGGTGGCGTACACTAGCCGGCTGACTTCAGTTGGTAGGACGACTTCCTTTTTCGTAACCGTGTAGGTGTAGCGAGTTCCCTGATAATTAGCGTAGATAATGTCCCCTGCTTCGACTTTTTCGAGCTGAGCGAAGATGAACTTATAGCTGCCCGATTCGAGCACGTCATTGCTGGAGTGGCCAGCGATTGGTGTGTTGCCGACTTGCCCAGGCTTGCTGTTGGCTCCGGCGATGCCAAAGTAGGCCAGACCATTTTTCATGGCAGCGAGCTGTGATGGTTGATCTGGTGTGGCGTTGTAGTCGACGGGTGCATCGACATTGATCTTTGGAATGATAATGTTCGTCAGAGCGGGATCAACGGCGATCGAAGTGTTGGGGTCGACAATGATATTTTGCGGATCAATTGCCCCGGGGCTAATATAAGCCTGAACATTAGCAATCAGCAGTTGGTTGTACTGCAAGAATACGAAGAGTAGCATAACGGAAAAGGCCGCTGCGATGGGAATGAAATGACGGCTCTTACGGACTTCACTGGCTTTCTTCTGTACAGTATCTCGTAGCTGATGACGGAGGTCGCGCACGGCCTCGTCGGTATCAACACTGTTGCCGCTGGCAAATTGCTGGGCGGGCGCCGTGCCCTGGGCGGCGATGGCTTGGCGGGCTTGGTGGATGTGGCCAACGTAGTAGCGCTCGTAATACTTCTGGTAGTAATCTTGCCAGGCGCTGTGATATTGCTGCCACTGTTCGGGGGTGGGCTGTGGGGATTGCTGATGAGTTCGTTGGTATGGATTTGCCCCTTGGTCGGACGCCGCTACCGGCTGATCGTACACGTTGTCAATTTGGCCGCGCACGACGTTGGCCGCCGCCTCCTGTTGAGCCTTGGCAATAGACAAGTCCGCCAGCGCGGTGGTTGGCTGAGGAGTGGGCTCTTGAGGCGCTGGTGACGGTGATGTATCAGGGTGCATATCTATAGATTCCTACTATTATTTAGTATACAATACATAGCGTGCTTCTACACCTTGATGGTTGTTTAACACGAATGTATTTACTTGTGCCGCGATGGCGGAATTGGTAGACGGTTATTTAACATCTTGTGCCGCGATGGTGGAATTTGGTAGACACGCTAGACTCAAAATCTGGTGTCCATTAGGACGTGCCGGTTCAAGTCCGGCTCGCGGCACCAGAAGTTAAATAACAATACATACCTAGGTATGTATTCGCGGGGGCGCGCTGCAAGCAGCGCCAAAGTTGAACAAAATCCCGTTCCAACAATGGAGTGAGAGTTCAATTCTCTCTCGCGGCACCAGAGGTTAAATAACACCAGTATTAAGAGATGATGCGACAGACTTCAGCAACTCGGTTCTGTTCCAGAGCCAGTAGCTGGCGGCTTTGGCGGCGACACTTCCCCGCCAGATAGCCATAGCGTTGTCCCACGGTTGGCTGACGATATCGCCACCGCTGGCAACAATAATATGATCTTTGTGGAGCACAACAATCGAGCACGGGTACGTAATCGTAAATTTGTGTAGTGCCTCAACGAGTTGCGATAGCTGCATGCTGAAGGTCAGTATCTTGGGATAGTAGACCGTTTGAAACAGCTTTTGCAGCTGGGCAAACGACACCACCAGTAGCGTGTCGGGTCGCTCTACTAGCGCCTGCGAGCTATTCTTGACCAGATCGACGGCGTCGCGCGTGATAGTGAGCATACCAGCGTATTCGCGAATAAAATCCTCATACACAATCGCCGTTTCGCTGTTGCGACCGGCGTCGCCGACCAGCAGGATACCGTCGGCCCAGCCGCCGAGCGTTTTCATCTCTACGAGTGCGTCTTTGGCTAAACTCCCCGATGGGTTGCTGGCGGCAAAAATAACATCGGTCATTGTGGCGGGGATGGTCTTTTTTAGTACGTCTGGCAACAGTACTTTAACGACCCCTACCCCCGCCTCAAGCGTCTGGCTATAGCTTTCGGCAACGCCAGCAAAGCCAAGCTTATTGCCCCCGATGATTGCGAGTTTGCCCGCTTGGTCGCGGCGCTCTGGTTTACTCCATTCAATATCAGGAAAGAGCGGTTTGCCTGCTTGTTGTGTTTGCCAGTAGCTATGCGTGTCCATCGTGCGGCTGCTTATATGGCTACGTCGTTAGGCTTACGAAAGCAATGATGCTTCCAATGGTAACCAAGATTATAAGGAAGAAGAGTGCCATCGGCAATAGGAGGGTCAGCCATGACAACCAGTGGGCGGCAGGTTTGTCGAGTTTGGCAGCATCGTATCCACTAAGCTGCTTATAGAGCACGCTCAGTGTGCCGGATTGTAGGACGGGCTGAATCATGCCGAAAGTAATGATATTAAACAGTGCGAACGAGCTGAACGTAGTAATCCATGCACCCTTGACGAGGCGGCTGCTCTCTTTCGTGGCGGCGTTGGCGCCGAGTTCTTTTTCAAAGAAAGATACGCCGGACAGCGAGTAACGAAGCGCCATGATGATACCGGGGACGATGAGCAGCAGTGACCACAGGAAGACCTTGATGCCGACGAGAATATTGAGCCACAGATAACCAAAGAATCGGTCGAGGACGCCCTTTAGGGCTTGCGGCAAGGTAACAGTCTTGCCCTTGGCAAGTTGAGCCGCCGTGTAGTCAAAGACGCCGGAAATGAGTGTCGAAACAAAGATAGCCACGAGTAGTGACAGGCCAACGATTGTTGCAAGTACAATCAATTCTTGAGAAGTTCGGGACTGAAAGAAGTCTCTCACGGCTTGTTCCGGGAACTGATTGGTTGTTTGATTGGTGGTGAAGACAGCTTCTTTGCGGCTGGCGATGTCGGCAACATTTTGCGCTGTGTTGCTGACGAGTGCCAAGCTAGCAAGGACAATGCCAAGAATCGCAATGGGCAATGCTTTTTTGAAGAGCAACGTCAGTCCATCAACAGCGACGAAAAAAGGATTGTTTTGATAAGTAGGTTTACGAGCGGGGGCTTTGGCCATGTGACCTCTCCTTGATTAGTTATATCTTCATAGTAGCAGATTCAAGGCGTTTTAAAGCTCAATACTCACTGGACAGTGGTCGGAGCCGAGGATAGTGGGATGAATTTTGGCTTCAATAATTTTGTCGGCGATCGCGCTACTCGCTAGCCAATAGTCAATCCGCCAGCCGACGTTGCGGGCGCGGGCGTTGGCCCAGTGGGTCCACCAGGTGTAGGCTTCGGTGGTGTCGGGGTACTTGGCGCGGAAGGCGTCGACAAAACCAGCGGCTTCAAAGGTGTCGAAGCCTTCCCTTTCTTCGTTTGTAAAGCCGTGCTTACCGATGTTTGGCGTCGGGTTGGCCAGGTCGATTTCATTGTGAGCAACGTTGAGGTCGCCGCAAAATAGCACTGGCTTACTTTTCTCGAGTTCTTTGACATGCTCTAAAAAGGCCGGGTCCCATTGTTTGTGGCGAAGTTCGAGCCGGCTCAGATCACTTTTTGAATTAGGAGTATAGACTGTTACCACCCAGAATTCATCAAATTCGGCCGAGATAACACGGCCTTCTTTGGTGGGGTCGCCGTAGCTATCCCCTGCCAGGTGGTATTTTTCGGCAATCGCGTCGGCAAAGCCGTTGATGACCGTGCGCGGCTTCACTTTACTAAATATCGCCGTGCCGCTATAACCGGCTTTGTCGGCACTGTTCCAGTACTCGTGGTACTCTGGTAGATCAATCTCTGCCTGGCCTTCTTTGGCCTTGGTTTCTTGCAAACACAGAATATCTGGTTGCTCGGTTTTTATAAATTCCTGAAACGTGCCTTTTTTGAGCACGGCTCGGATTCCATTGACGTTCCATGAGTATAACTTCATAGAATTAGTATAACGTATTTCACACTTGGCTCTTGCAGGTGAAAAGCAGAGTGTGAAATAGACAAGTCAACGCATAGGGTGTCTGAGTGGAGCCACTGACAGGGGTGCGTGGCACCCCTGTCAGTGATCTGCGTCATGGGACATTCCAGCAACGGTTGCCCTCCTGTGCAGCACCGTCGGCCTTAGCCTTGAAGACGGGCTCGCGGAACCACCGCTCTTCGACGACATAGGTCGTCAGCGGTTCGAGCTCGTCGTATATGGCTCGGTCCACCTTGAGGGTGTCGCCGGTGAGGAGCTTGACGCTCTTCTCGGTGACGCTCGTCGAGACGATCTTCTCGCAGACCGTCACCTGGGCTGTGGTCGGGAAGGTTGCTCCCCAGGCCACGTAGGCGATGCCGACAACCAGGGCGATCGGCAGAACAACGAGCAGTTGACGATCGTTTTTGGCTGATCCATTTGTCGTCATAGTTGACATAACCGACTCCTTGGTCGAATGGCGGGGTGATGCGTTGACTTGTCGTGGTACAACCGCAAGAAAGGAATTCTCACAGCGATGAGGTGTATTATACTACAAAACTACTAATAAGTCAAAGCTTGTGCACGTTTCGACGGGCTTCGCGTTCTTGATCGCGCTGTTTGATGGTCTGGCGCTTGTCGTAGCGCTTCTTACCCTTCCCTAGTGCAATCACGAGCTTGATAAACCGGCCAGTCGTCAGGAGCTTTATCGGCACAATACTCATGCCGCCCTGCTTTTGGGCAGCCAGGGCGTCAATTTGTTTGCGACTAGCGAGCAGCTTGCGCGGTGAGGTGTCGATAGAGCGGGCGCCCACCTTGCCCTTTTCGTTGAGTTTTAGGCTAAAACTGGCGTTATTGAGCCACAACTCACCATCTTTTATTGTCACAAATGAGCCCTTGAGTTGAATGTGGCCGTCGCGGGCAGATCGGACCTCTGGCCCGGTTAGTGCCACGCCGGCCACAATTTCGTCGCCAAGTTCGTAATCAAAGCGCGCCCTGCGATTGAGGACGGCTTTGGGGCTAGAACTGGGTTTCTTCTTCGGGGCCATAGCAGGTCTATTGTAACAGATAGAGGAAAGGTTTTTAGAAATGAGAAAGGGTGGCCGCTAGCATGCGGCCACCCTAGGGTGCTCCTCCTCTCATTCAAACCGGCCGACGAGCCACAGTGACATCTTGCGCCGCTGCTTGAAACCAACCGGAATCATCGCGATGATCACGGCTGCCACGCCGACGATGCCGAACGCCATGAAGGCGAACCAGCACAGCGTACCGACGATCTGGACGAGACCGTGCATGACCACCATATTGCCTGCAACGAGCAGCCGCGTCTTGGTGGTGATGGGCTTGCCCATGACTCTCACCATGGCGACGCCGCTGATGACGGTCATGATCCAGAGCCAGATGAGCAGGCTGGCCCATGCGCCGCTCTCGTGGTCGATGACGTAGATCACCGGCACGAAGGATGTGGCGAAGGCCAGAATGCTGTCGGCGATGCCATCGGCATCGAAGTCGGGGTGAGCGTCTCGCAGCGACCCAAACTTGCGGGCGTAGTACCCGTCCGCTAGGTCGCTCCCCCATCCGAGGACGAGGAACGCGAGAGCCAGTCTCCACTCGTCCGCGAAGGAGAAGTAGAGCACTGGCAGAACAGTCAGAATGCGAAAGAGCGACACTACGTCCGCCATGTACTTCATGTGAGTTCTCCTCTAGAGTCGAGATGGATGCAATGCTTGTTATTATAATACCATAATATAACAATAATGTAAATAGTTGTTGGGTTTATAACACTCGTCGAGTATAGTAAAGATATGCTCCAGTTAAAACTCAGGATCTGGCGATGACCAAGTTACCATACGCACAGTGGGGTGAAACGCATCTCAAGCAACAGACGGTGGTGGTCGAAGGCTTCAACGTTTCGTACTGGATGGGCGACATACGTCCTAATCTTCCCTCAATTCTGCTCGTTCACGGCATTACTGGCGACCATAATGGCCTGATTCCCCTTGCCCGCGAACTGCATGCGACGTGTAATATTATATTGCTCGAACTCCCTGGTCATGGCAAAAGTCAGCGACAATCGCTGAAAGATACCCGCGCCTTTCAGGTATGGTTTGACGATGCCTTTCAGGCCCTGGCCGCAGAGGTGACGCCGATTGACTGGATAATTGCACACTCCTTTGGCTGCAGTGCCGTTGTGCATAGCAAACGCGCCAAAATCATTTTGCTCTGTCCAGTGCCAACCCCCAGCCGACTCTACAGTCAGTACGCTCGAATCATCACGCAGCTCGCCCCGTTCTGGGCGTTATTTTATAGCTGGCGTCTGTTTGTACTACTGCGCGGTCGGGCACTAAGAAAAGTCCGCACTCGTCGGGCTCGACGGGTCGTGCGCTGGGTCGGACTCCAGTCTAGGGCGTCGTACCAGCAAGCCGTTTATCAGGCGCGTTTGGTGGATATCATTCTCGATCCCAAGGTCTATACGCACGTATCTGACCGCGTCAAATTAGTGATTTGTGGTTTGGAAGACACAACAGCTCAGCAGCGCGATAGCGCCGAGTTGGGGGCTGTCTTTGGCCATACACCGGTCGAGTTTTTGCGTGGCGGACATTTGCTGCCGATCGAATCACCCGAGCGCACCGCTCGTCAAATTCAACAGATATTGTGATAAAATGAACGGAGTTTATGGGTAAAAATATAGTTGTTAACATGGTGTCCGAGAGTGATATTTCGGTCCAGGGTCACGGGGTGCATACGTCGTACGATGAGATCGCTTCGGCGCTTGAAGCACGTGATGACATAACGGTTATTCGTGGTGATTTTGGCCACCAGACCAAGTGCGACGTGGTGCATTTCCACACCATCGGTCCACGGACTTGGCGCAAGCTGCTGCAGAGCGGCCCTAAAAAAGTCATCACTGCTCACGTGGTACCCGACTCATTCGTGGGGTCGATCATCCTGGCGAAATACTGGCTGTTCGCTGCCCGTTGGTACATGCGCTGGTACTACAACCGCGGCGACAAAGTCTTGGCCGTTTCCGGTATGGTAGCCGAAGCGCTTCATAGTGAACTCCACGTGCCGAAGGCAAAGATTGCCACTATGTATAACACGATCGATATGTCACGGTATCGCCCGACGGCCACGAGTAAACAAACAGTTCGTCAGCAACTTCGGATTGATCCCGATGCCTTTATGGTGCTCGGCAATGGTCAGGTGCAGCCCAGAAAACGCCTGGACGTCTTTGTGGCGATGGCCAAGGCTCTGCCGGATGTTCAATTTATCTGGGTAGGCGGTATTCCCTTCAAGCAACTGGGAGCCGACTTTAAGAGTATGGAACGACTGATGAACAGTGTGCCGTCAAACATGCGTATTACTGGTGTGATACCGCACAAGAACGTCAAAGCCTACATGCAAGCGGCCGATGTCTTCTGTCTGCCGGCTGATCAGGAAAACCATCCGATGTGTGTGCTAGAAGCTGCCAGTGCCGAGTTGCCAATTATCCTGCGCGATATCCCAGAATACAACGATACATTTGCTGATAACGTCGTGCGCTGCAAAACCGACCAGGAATTTACAGGCGCCGTGATAAAACTGCGCTCACCGGCCGAATATAGCGCCTGGCGCACTAAAACAAAACGAATCGCCGAAAAGTTCGACAGTAAAACGGCCGCCGCCGAACTGACGCAGCTCTACCGCGATCTGGTATAATGGTTCTCAATGCGTATTGGCCTTTTTACTGATACTTACCGCCCGTCCATCAACGGGATCGTGTTTGTGGTTGAATCACTCAAAACCCACCTGGAAGCTGAGGGACACGAGGTCTTTATTTTTTGTCCAGCTCGTTCGATCCGCCGTTCGCAACACGCTCTGACGTTTGAAGAAGACGAGCATGTCATTCGGTTCCCAAGTATCAAGGGGGCTTTTTATGACGATTACGACACTAGCCTGTTTTTCCCGCCGCGCGTATTGGCGCAGGTGCGTGAACTCGACCTCGATGTCATTCACTTCTTCACCCCAGGCCAAGTCGGCATGATGGGTGTGTACGCGGCCTTTAAAACCGATACCCCGCTGATCGCTCAGCACTGTACTGATCTACGCGAATATGTCGAACACTACCGCGACGGCTTGCTGCTGCCAGGTATGCTGGCGCTGGTGGCACTACTTCCCTTCACTGTCAAAGTGAATGGAAAAGACCTGCGCGAAATCATGCGCTTGTATCGCCCACGCCGCGGCCGCGTGCAGTGGAATATTGATATTGTCGAAAAAATGGTGACGCTGGTCTACAGCAAGTGTGACGGCGTGATTGCCCTGAGCCGTAAGAGTAAGTCGCAGCTGGAAAGCTGGCAGACGGACAAAAATTATAAATACGAAGTAACCTTGATGCCAAATGGTGTCGACAAGTTGCCAGTGGCCAAGAAAAAGCAGATCACCGAGTTTCAAGATATTTACAATATCGGTCATGATGACGAAGTGATTGGCTTTGTCGGTCGCTTGGGTGCCGAAAAGAACCTCGCGATGTTGATCCCGATGATCGAACGGGTGGTAGCGCAGCGTCCGAAGGCCAGGCTACTATTTGTTGGTGATTTCGAATACCGGGCCACGCTCGAAAAGCTCGCCCACGAATCCTCATGCCCCGACCGGATTACCTTTACTGGTGCTCTGCCGCGCGAAACTCTTGGTCTAGCCTATGGCAGCATGGACATCTTTGTTCATCCGTCGCTGACCGACACACAAGGCTGGGTCATTCACGAGGCAGCCCACGCTGGCTTGCCCCTCATTCTGGTTGATACTGAGCTATCTGAGGTGCTCGAACCAGGCCGTAACGGCCTCTATACCAATAACGACCCGGCCGACGTCGCATCACGCGTACTCGAGCTCCTCGAAGACGACGACAAGCGCCAGGCATTTGGCGAACAGAGCCAAATACTTGCCAAGCGATTCACCGAGCAAGGTCAGGTCAAAAAGCTCGCTGTTTTCTACAAACAGGCCATCACCCGCCACTCTCAGAAGTAAAGCTGTTATACTCGTACAGATATGATTGCCGATATAACAGTGACGGAAAAAAGTTTTGGTTCCAAACTCCTAATGAGTGGGATTAAATTTTCAATTGACGACAGCGAGAAAGTTGGCGTGATTGGGCGCAATGGTGTCGGCAAATCAACTCTGTTTGGTATCCTCGCAGGCACCGACAAGGACTTCACCGGAGACATCATCTTTAAGCGCGGTACCGTGGTCGTCGCCACGCAGCAAGAGCACCATGACCTCGGCGACGCGACGGTTTTGCAATACGTCCTGGCTGGTCTACCTGAATACGCCGATCTGTCGCATATTATCGAAACCTACCCTGAAACCATGGGTGACGATATGAAGCTCATCAACGAATACACCGATGCGCTACAACGCTTCGACGACAAAGGCTTTTACCAGATCGAAGAACAAATCGAGCGTGAGCTGGATAATTTTCAGTTGCCTGGCGTGGCCCATCGACCATTCATCTCTCTGTCGGGTGGCCAAAAGCGCCTCGTCGAAGTCGTCAAAGTCATGCACTCCGATGCTCACCTAGCGCTGGTTGACGAGCCGACCAACCACATGGACTTTGTGGCCAAAGCTCAGTTTATTGAATGGATGCAAGGTGCGCGTGAAGCGATGCTGGTGATTACGCACGATCGCGACGTCCTGCGCGAAGTTGATCGTATCATTGAGCTCAAAGACGGCAGCTGTGTCAGCTACAAGGGTAATTATGATGCCTACCTCAAACAAAACGCCGTTTCGACCGGCAGCCAAATGAATGAATTTGAAATGGTTGAAAAAAGAATCGCTAATCTAAAAGTCAAAGTGATTGATTACCAACGGCTCAAAGAAAAGTCACGCAACCCCGGTACTATTCAGAAGTTTAAACGCCTGGAAGAAAATAGTCGCAAAGAGCTGATGGAGCTTCAAGCCAAAGAGAAGCCGACCTTCTGGATCGACAAAGAATCGGTCGAGAATCTGAATTATAAAGTCGCCTCGCAGTACGACAAGTTCAAAGCCAAGAATATTCGTATGAATCTCAAAAATGATGACAGCCGCAGCAAGCATATTATTGTCAGCGCGCGTGATCTGTCACTTGGGTATGAGACGCCGCTTTTTTCGGGTATCAGTATCGACCTGCGCGAGGGCGAAGCCTTGGAACTGCGCGGTCGTAACGGTGCGGGTAAAACCACTATCATTAAGACCCTGCTTGGCGACACGTCGGCCACTGTCTTTAGTGGCGAAATGACGCTCGATAAAAGTGTTCGTGTCGGCATCTACGAACAGGAAGTTTCGTCGCAGTATTTTGATCTGTCACTGACCGATGCAATTGAGCGTATGTATCTGGATAAAGATCTGTCGATTAGTAATACCAAGGTGCGCAATCTCCTGAGCGATTACCTCTTTACCGAGGGTGACGGTAAAACGCCGATCAATCGCCTGTCGGGTGGCCAGAAAGCCCGTTTCCAGGTGATCTCCATGCTAGCCAACGATCCTCAGCTGCTCATTCTCGACGAGCCAACCAACCACTTGGATCTTCCCAGTATCGAAGAGCTCGAAACGGCACTTAAAAAGTATTCAGGCGCGATTCTATACGTCAGCCACGATGGTTACTTCCAGGATTCTATTGGCGGAGAAGTTATCGCCGTTGGCGGGTAACTACCCACTGGTAATGCGATCTAGCGATCGAACATACGGATTTCGCGTTCGAGGTCCGCTTGCCCAATAGACTTATGATTGCCAGTTTGGCGATAGTGGCGAAAACAATTTTGGCGAGCACGGGCGAGTAGCGCTTCAAAATCAGCACCTGTTTGTCCATCAGTTAAAGCTGCGAGCCGTTTGATGTCGAGATTTGCGTCGTAAAGCTGAAAATCGGCATGTAAAGCGAGCTCATGGCCCTCTTCGTCAAAGAGTTCAAAGTTATCTCTGTCTAGCTCGCTTTGTAATCTCCAGAGCACTGTGCCCCAAATGTCTTCCCTTTCCGCTTCTGTAGGTAGCGGAACTGGAATAGTCTCGATACGGCCTGAACGAATCAACGACGGTTCTAGATGGCTAAGGTCTACGTTGGTGGCAGCGGCTAGAATAATGTTTGGGTGATTCCTCGATATGTCTTCTAGATGAGTATTAAAATTCTTACGGATATCAATTCGCTCGGACGTACTATTTGTTGTCTCGGCAGCAAACACATCAAATTCATCAAAGAAGAGCACTAGTAGTCCAGAAACAGCTTTTGCTTTTGTAAACCATTCTTCTAGGTTAGCCCCAGACTCACCTACGTATTTGCTCACGATGTCAGTCGATTTGATCGGCCAGACCGTGGCGTTGATCTCGTGAGCGAAGGCGTTAATAAGGCTGGTCTTACCTGTGCCCGGCGGTCCATGGAGTAGAAAGTGGCTAGCTTGAAGGGCGTAGAGCTTTGCTCCGACTGGGTCGTGAATGACTTCGGCCATTTCTTGCAAGCGGGCTTTTGCTTGTGTTGCCCCGCCAACGTAATCTAGGCCTTGGGAGCCTGATGTAGCTTGTTCAATCTCGGGAACAGCCAATTGGATAAGTTCATTCTTTTCATGGTACGTTGGCACATTGCTACCATGTAAGACGAAACGTTTAGAATATTTTGGCGGATTGCCGAAGCATTCGCGAAGCTGATCAATTGTTATGCTCATTACGGTTGCTGTGTTGAGTAGGCAATATGGCGGGGAAAGTTCGTCTGGTACCTCTGCTTCAAATGGTTGATGGGTGGCATCTTTCGTTTCAGTAATCGAGATCATTTCTAACTCGATATTACAGTCCGTAGAATTTGCCTGTAGAGTAAGGCGCAGAGCTCTCGATTGATCGAGGGCTATGTAGAGCGACAACGGATCATGCGGAAAGTCCTGGGGTGAATAATTATATTGTTGCAAACTCTCGTTAAGGAGGGAAAGAAAACCGTGTGGCCATAGTCCACGGTTAAATTCAAGAGCCGTAGGGGGAAAGACAATAGTACCTTCTATATCGGGTGGCATCTGATCGTTGCGAGGAGGCCATGACTCGAGAACGATCGCTTTAAGCGGGTATGGCAGCATATCTGGATCATCGATATCAAGATATATTTGTCCATGATCTGGGTGGTTGAGTCGCTGTGCAAGTGTATCTACGTCATCCAATATGATGTCAGAGTAAACGCCGCTAATCGTCTCAGTCTCGACGTGTGTAGGTTGCTCCTTGTCAGTCATACATGAAGTATGCCTTCTAAAATGAGCGGAATCAAGCATAAGCTCGATAGATTACATACCAGAAGCTCAGGATTAAGACGCTTTGATGCCGTGGGCGTCCATGGCAGCTTGGAGTTTTGGTCGGTCAAAACCAAGTACGATGTCGCCGGCGATGTCGGTAACAGGCACGCCTTGGAAATTGCCAGCCAGCTTGCTCATCAGTTCGTCGTGAGCGGCTTCGTCTTCTTCGATATTCTTAGAAATGTAAGGAATGCCAAGGTGATCAAGCCATTGTTTCTCGGTTTTACAAAATGCACACCAGGTCGTGCTGTAGATGGTAATTTGTGCTGCTGCTGCGTCGCTCATAATTTGGTAATTCCCTTTCTTATTTACTATACATTTTATACTAAAGGCTTCTGACGTGTCAAATGCCAACCGCCACATAGTTCGCATTTGTAGACAGCAAGTTCAAGATCGGGCTTTATCAGCATCTGATACTCGGCTGCTTCTTTGGCCTGTCTTTCGGTGCCAAAGCGACGCTTCTGCTCGCAGCTGGAGCCAAATCGGAATGGCTGATGGGGAGTTGATTTGGTGCGTCGTGGCATGCTTTGCAAAAGCCTCTTTCTCTGGTACAGTATATAGGTAGATGAGCACATCACCAAACAAACGTGATGCACCTGCACCGCCGGATAAATCGACGGTCATTTTATTGCTCGCCGACATAGCAGATACGACGTGGCGCATGTTTGTGCCGACGATCGGCGCTATCGGCCTCGGCTTCTGGGCAGACTATAGCTGGGGCACCACTCCGTGGTTGACGATACTTGGAATAATCACCGGTATCAGCATTACTGCCCTCCTTATCAAACAACAATTTCAGAAAGTAAAGAATGATCACTAACTTTGCCTCCACTATCGAAATCAGCGTTGCCTCGCAGCCTGTCTTTAGTGTGGCGGGATTTGGCATTACCAATACGCTCCTGACTGGCCTAGTAAGTACGCTAGCCATGCTAGGTGTGTTTGCCTACGTGATACGCAAAGTAAAGCGCGGTGAGTACAACCGCTTCGTCGGGCTGGTCCAATGGGCATTCGAAGGCATGCTTGGTCAAATCGAGAGTGTTATACCCGATAAAAAACTAGCTCGTACGATTATGCCGCTGGCGCTGTCGATCTTTTTCATCATGCTGGCGAGTTATTGGATGAGTATACTACCGGGGCTTGATTCGATTCGCTACCACGAAGTACCACTGATCCGTTCACTGGCCTCAGACCTGAACTTTACGCTTGTCGTTTCATTGATCGTCTTTGTGACGGTGCAGTTTCTGGCCCTTCGCGCCCACGGTCCTATCGGCAATGCCAAACGATATCTGCGTAATCCTATAAAAGATCCGATCGGGAGTTTCGAGGGTATCCTAGAACTCATCGGTGAAGTCTCGCGTTACTCCGCCCTAGCCGTTCGTATGTTCGGTAACTGTTTTGCTGGTGAGATCTTACTGATCATCATCGCCGTCCTGACTAGCTACGCCTCGGTGGCTATGCTGCCACTCTTTATGGTGTTCGAGCTGTTTATCGGCTTCGTTCAAGCCTACGTGTTCTTTATCCTGACCGTCATCTTCACCTCACTGGCCGTTGAGTCCCACGGTGACTCCCATTCATCTGATCATTCTCCAGCTACCGAAACAATCGGAAAGAATGGCTCGACCCCTAGGGCGGAGATGGTATAATGATAGTAATAAATCGAAGGAGTAAATAAATGGAACAATTAGCATTTGTCCTCGCGTATGCCTTGCCTGCGCTTGGTGCAGCAGTCGGTATTGGTGTAATCGGTGGTGGCGCGCTTGGTGCGTTTGGCCGTAACCCAGAACAGCTCGGTCAAATTCGTACGCTGATGATTACCGCCATCGTCTTCGCTGACTCACTGGCCATCATCGGTATCGTGGTCGCATTTATCGCCAAAGCGGTAGCGTAAGAAAGTATATGACCGGACCGTTATTCACATTTGCCACTGAACCTGTCGCTGAAAAAGCCGACATGTTTAGTGCTCTTGGTATTGACTGGCAGATGCTGATCTTTCAGGGCATCGCCTTTTTGGTGCTGGTTTGGATTCTGGCGAAGTTCGTCTTCCCATCGCTCCTAAAAGCGGTTGACGACCGTCAGGCATCTATTGAAGAAAGTACCAAAGCTGCAGTAGAGGCTGAGAAAAAAGCCGAAAGTGCCGAAGCCAAGATCGAGGCTACTCTGAAGAAAGCCCGACTTGAGGCGACTGATATTGTGGCGACAGCAAAAAACGAAGCCACCGCTGCGATCGAAAAAGCCGAGTTGCAAGCCAAAACCCGTGCCGAGCGAATCGTTAGCGAAGCTCACGAAGACATTTCTAAAGAAGTCCTGGCTGCGCGTACAACCCTTAAAAAAGACACGTTGAAGTTCGTCAAACAAGCAGCCGCCGCGGCCTCTGGTCACGTGGCCGACGACAAGTTTGATGCTGAGCTCGTCAAAAAGTCTATTCAGGAGACTTCAAAATAATATGACCAAGATTTCTCGCCGTAAATTAGCTCTCCACGCCGCCCAGCGCCTTGCTGGTGGCGACGCAGTGAGCGACGTTATGCGCGAGCTTGGGGCATATCTGATTGAGAGTCGTCGCCAGCGCGAGCTGGAATTGATCGTGCGCGATATCGAGACGGCACTGCTATCAAAAGGCATCGCCATAGCCGATACAACCTCAGCGCGGGCGTTATCGAAAGCAGCCACCGATGACATTACGGCGATGATCAAAAGCAATTACAGTGGTGTAAAGCAGGTACTGCTGCGCGAGCGGATCGACCCGAGCGTCATAGGAGGTGTGCGGATAGAACTTCCCGACCGCCAACTCGACGCCACCGTACGAACTAAGTTAGAGAAATTGACGCTAAGCTAAGCAAAGGAACATTATGGCAGCTATAGAAATTACAGAATTATCAAAAGAACTTGAAGAAGCCATTGCGGGCCTAGAGAAAAATGAAGGCCTGAAAGACGCGGGTGTCGTTATTCGTGTTGGTGACGGCGTGGCATGGGTGCACGGCCTGTCTGCCGCTGGCTACAGCGAAGTGCTCGAGATCGATACCAAAAACGGTGTCGTCGAAGCCTTTACGCTGAACCTCATGGAAGACGAAATTGGTGCCGTGATCCTTGGTGATGACAGCAAGGTTGCCGCTGGTGACACTGTCCGTCTGAAGGGTGTCGTACTCGAAGTTCCTGTTGGTCCCGAGCTACTCGGCCGCGTGGTTGACCCGCTCGGAAACCCTCTTGACGGCGGTCCGGCTATTAAAGCCAAGCTGACCGGTCCTGTAGAGCGTGAAGCGATTGGTGTGATGGGACGTAAATCCGTCCACGAGCCACTTATGACTGGTATCATGGCCATTGATGCTATGTTCCCTATCGGTCGTGGCCAGCGTGAGCTGATCATTGGTGACCGCCAAACCGGTAAAACAGCTATTACGATTGACACCATGATCAACCAAGCCAAGCAGAACACTGGTGTGGTGAACATCTACGTAGCTATCGGTCAAAAACTATCGAAAGTTGCCCGACTTGTTGAGCGCCTGAAACAAGAAGGTGTCATGGAACAAACGATTATAGTTGCGACTGGTCCGTCTGACTCTGCGTCCCTACTCTACCTGGCACCATACGCTGGTACTGCCATGGGTGAATACTTCCGCGACAACAAACAGCACGCTCTGATGATCTACGACGACCTGACCAAGCACGCCGTTGCCTACCGTCAAATGTCCCTCCTGCTGCGTCGTCCACCAGGACGCGAAGCTTTCCCAGGTGACGTCTTCTATCTGCACTCTCGTTTACTCGAGCGTTCAGCTAAGCTGTCTGATGATCTTGGTGCCGGGAGCTTGACCGCCCTACCTATTATCGAGACGCAAGCTGGTGACATTTCTGCCTACATCCCGACCAACGTGATTTCGATCACCGACGGCCAGATCTTCATGGAAACCGACCTGTTCTACCAGGGTATCCGACCAGCTATTTCGGCCGGGCTATCGGTCTCGCGTGTGGGTGGTGATGCCCAGACCAAAGCAGTCAAAAGTGTTTCAAGCCACCTGAAGCTTGGTCTTTCACAATTCCGTGAAATGGCCAGCTTTGCCCAGTTCGGTAGCGACCTCGATGAGGCTACTAAATCACTAATTGACCGCGGTCAACGTCTGACCGAGCTTCTGAAGCAGCACCAATACCAGCCAATGAGTATTTGGGAACAAGTCGCCTCTATTTACGCTGCCAGTGAAGGCGTCTTCGACAACGTCTCAGTTGTCAAGATCAAAGACGCGCAGGCTGCCCTACTCACCAAGCTCTGGACTGACCACAAAGCTGACATGCGTGAGCTAAACAAAGGTGCCGAAAAAATTGAAAAAGATTCCAAGTATGCCAAGCTGATCCTAAAAGTTGGCGCATCTGCCGCGAAAGGTTTCGAGGGATAATGACTGCTGGCGAAGCTCATGACATATGGCTCGGTGACACTCCTCCAACACACGAGGATCACTTGGCTCATGGGCAAGAAAAGCAAAGACAGCGTCTCATACAGAGAGTTCGTTCGGAACTAAGCAACTTGTCTTTGCAACAACTCACCGAAATAGTTAAACAGATCGATGCGGATAATGAGGTTAATCCATAATGGCAAGCCAACAGCAGCTGAAGTCTCGTATCCGCTCCGTCAAGTCGACGAAGCAGATTACTAAAGCCATGCAAATGGTGGCGGCTTCGAAGATGCGTCGGGCACAGGAAGCGACCAAAGCCACTGCTCCCTACACGCAGACAGCTCGAGAGATTCTAGCCAATCTCGCCAAGCAAGGCGCGACCAAGAATCACCCACTGTTTAATGTGCGACCGGTGAAAAAGCGTCTGCTGGTGGTGATCGCCAGCGACAAAGGTCTGGCCGGTGCGTACAACAGCAATGTCGCCAAAGTCTACCTGCGCGAACTGATTAGTGACGACAAAGCAGGTGTGAAATCAAGTTCTATCGCCGTAGGGCGCAAAGTAACTCAGTTTGTCACGCGCCTAAAAGACGCCGAACTGGTCGGTGCCTACGAAGATCTACCAGATGCCCTCGCGGGTCACGAGCTACGCTCAGTACTCGATACCGCCTACGAGAAGTTTGTGAGCAAAGAAATTGATGCTGTGGACGTGGTCTATACCGAATTTGTTAGCAGCCTTACACAAACTGCCAAAGTAGAGCGATTGTTGCCCGCCGGCAGTGATGATATAGATGTCGACAGTGTCGTTCGCGAAGCAACCTTTGAGCCAGACACCGAAGTCGTATTGCAAAGTGTCGTCTACCGTCTGATTGGCGCTCAGCTATTCCAAGCACTGCTGGACGCTCGCGCCAGTGAACACAGCATGCGTATGCTCGCTATGAAAAATGCGACCGACAATGCCAGCGATTTGATTGACGACCTGACACTGGAAATGAACAAGGCCCGTCAGGCTGCGATTACGCAAGAATTAGCAGAAATAAGTGGTGGCTCGGAGGCAATGAAATGAGAGAACGAAGTATGATTGAGGAATTAACTCCCGATAGGTTGGTTCATGTCCTTGCATCTGTAGATTCTAACGAAATGATCGACGATCCACAGGTTCGAGAACTTCGCCGAGAATATGTAGAGGACGAAACAAGAGTTGCACAATTAACAGCTAAAGATCGTAGAAAAATTAAAGCTACAAAACCATTGATTAGAAGAGTAGTATCAGGAGGAAATGATGACTAAACAAACCGGAAATATTACCCAAGTCGTGGGTGTGGTCGTAGACGTAGAATTCAAAGGCAAGAACTTGCCATCAATTTACGATGCGCTACATGTTGAGCACGGCAAAAAGACAATTACCCTCGAAGTTGCCCAGCACCTCGATGAACACTCTGTCCGTACTATCTCGTTGCAGAGTACGGATGGTCTGAGGCGAGGCCAAGAAGTCGTCGCGACTGGCGCTGCCATTAGCGTGCCAGTTGGTGAAGGTACCCAAGGCCGCATGTTTAACGTCGTTGGTGAACCGATCGACGGCAAGCCAGCACCAAAAGGTAAAACTGCCCCAATTCACCGCGAACCACCAGCCCTTAGTGAACAACTGAACAAAGCTGAGGTTCTGGAGACCGGTATCAAAGTCATCGACCTCATCGCTCCTCTTACTAAGGGTGGTAAAGCCGGCCTCTTCGCCGGTGCCGGTGTTGGTAAAACCGTTCTGATTCAGGAACTGATCAACAACATCGCCAAATACCACAGCGGTAACTCTGTCTTCGCCGGTGTCGGTGAACGTACTCGTGAAGGTAACGACCTCTACTATGAAATGGAAGAAGCTGGCGTGCTCGGCAAAACCTCACTCGTCTTTGGGCAAATGAACGAACCACCGGGAGCGCGTCTGCGTGTTGCCCTGTCTGGCCTCGCCATGGCGGAAAGTTTCCGTGATGAAGGTAAAGACGTGCTGCTATTTATCGACAATATCTATCGTTACACTCAGGCCGGTGCCGAGGTATCTGCCCTGCTTGGTCGTTTGCCTTCAGCCGTTGGTTACCAACCAAACCTTCAGCAAGAAATGGGTGCCCTGCAGGAACGTATTACCAGTACCAAAAAAGGTTCAATTACCTCAGTACAGGCCGTCTATGTGCCGGCTGACGACTTGACTGACCCTGCGCCAGCCACGACTTTCGCTCACCTCGATGCGACTATCGTGATGAACCGTTCGCTGACTGAAATTGGTATCTACCCAGCGGTCGACGTGCTCGACAGTAGCTCAACGTCGCTTGACCCAGAAGTTGTCGGCGAAGACCACTACAACGTGGCTCGTGAAGTCCAGCGAGTCCTGCAGCAATACAAAGAGCTGCAAGACATCATCGCTATCCTTGGTATGGAAGAGCTATCTGACGACCAGAAGCAAACCGTGAACCGTGCCCGCCGTCTACAGCGATTCTTCGCACAGCCATTCCATGTGGCCGAACAATTTACCGGCAACAAGGGTGTGTACATCAAGCTCGCTGATACTGTCAAAGATGCCAAAGACATTCTGGCTGGCAAATACGATGACAAGCCGGAGAGTTGGTTTTATATGGCTGGCGGTCCTTTATCAGAGAAGAAGGACTAACACTTGTGAAATTTGAACTCGTCACATTAATGGGCGTCCAGCTGGACAACGAAGTCTACGAAGTCATACTTCCGACTGCCAGCGGGCCAATCGCGGTCTTCCCAGGCCACGAACCGTTAGTATCGGTGGCGATTCCTGGTGCTATTTCAGTACGCCATAAAAAAGGCGATCCTGATTCGAAGCTCGAGTTTTTCGCGATTAGCGGCGGTGTGATCGAGGTCACGACAAAGAATGTACGCGTGCTGGTGGATGAGGCGGATCATGGCGATGACATCATCGAAGCCGAGAGCCAGGCTGCGCTAGAACGAGCTATCAAGCTTCGCGATTCTGCCAAAGATCAAATAGAGCTGGAAAAAGCTCACCAGTTGGTCGATCGTCATATGGTACGACTCAAGGTTGCCGATTTACGTCGTCGACATCACCGAACGAAGTAATAGTCTGTTCTTTACCAAAGAACCAAATGTCTCTTACTTTTTAATCGTAAAAAGTAACAAAAACTCCTGGACGGCTTCACCTCTCTGGAAAAGACTCACCAAAAGTCTGTTCGTTGTCTCAGTAACTCACTGACCGTTCAAACACTCTTCGACATAATACGAAAGTCTTTTGGCTCACTTTTCGCAGGGAGGCTGCAGATGTCCAGGGCTCCGACAACGGCGATACTTGCATAAATAACGTGTTTATGCTATAATGTATATACTTCGTTTGAGTAAAGACTTACTCCGAGGTACTTTGACAAGCAGACAAGCTAACTGGCAGTGAGATTAAGTGCTTTTATATTTCGCAAGAGCATTTAACCTCGCTGCTACGGTAGTTGAGTACTAGGAAGATAGATACATGACCTTTACCGGACTGACCAATAAGCTGTGCCGAACCGCCTGGATCATCACCGAGCAGTCGGTCATCCAGGCGGCAGGCATCGGCGTCACCAACAAGATGGCCGGCACCGTCGTGGTGTGCTACCCGCGCACCAGTAACAGCGGCGAATTCGACGTGGTCTTCGCCTCCGACGTGGACCCGCGCCATCCCGACAGGGGCAAGTACGAGAAGATCGCCGTCGCCAAGGCGGAGGTGAGCTGGAAGACCGGACTGCCAAGCCGTAAGGTGCAGCAGGACGCTCCCTTCCTCTACGAGATGGGCATGACCAAGTGGGGCGGCTCCGTCATCGAGAACGGTCTGATCGTCGCCTTCAGCGGCGTCCAGGCAGTCTTCGACGAGGCCATCGCTGGCACCATGCTGCGCTGGATCGTGGCACTGTGCCAGAACGAGATGACCAAGCCCGACGGCGTGATGGAGAGCGAGAGCTCGTTCATCTGAGTCATCTCGATCGGCGAATCTGGCAAGTGGATATAGGTTCAAACCTAGGTTCACGGTCTCCGTGATGTTTTCCTTAACCCTATGTCTGCTTGTCATATTCGCTTCACAAATGTGTATTTGTGCTGATGAGTCCGAAAGGACGAAAGCGAAACACTAT
>Ga0172379_10001237_pt1 | contig 53029 bp, 54 predicted proteins | sample GrowelOW334metaG_FD_119756 | JGI IMG/M metagenome (GOLD analysis project Ga0172379, IMG submission 119756) | Groundwater microbial communities from an aquifer near a municipal landfill in Southern Ontario, Canada - Groundwater well OW334 metaG | ecosystem: Environmental > Aquatic > Deep... | reverse complement strand
TGTTATAAAATCCGCTTATCTGCGAAACTGTCTGAGCGCCCATTTGATAGCGACCCAACGCAAATGATTTTGCCACGTCGACTTCTTCTTGTTTGATTTTGCCATTCAACACGTTCTTTAACTCTCGCGCAATAATATCGAATAGCTCGCCTACGGTCTCGTGATTTACTTGACCCGTTATATCCCAACCACTGTTATGTGTTCCCGTGCCAGTGTAAGAGCTGACATGATATGCCAATCCCTTCTGACGGGCTGATCCAAAAATGCGCGAATGCATCGTACCGGTCAGAATATGATTCAGGTAACGCATTGCGTTTACTTCTTCTTCATTTAATTCGCGGTCCATTGTCATAAACAGACCAAATGTCAGGTTGGTTGCGCCCTTGCGTCTAATGACAGTCGGGTTGGCCTTTTTTAAAGTATCGCGCGGTACAGCGAATCTTTCACCCCCCGGTAGTTGCGTCTCTTCTAGCTTTCGTTTAATTTCAGATTTGCGACCGTGAAGCTTGCCGGCAATAACAAAACGCATATTATCAGTTGTGTGTGTTCGCTTGTGATGTTCGCGAATATCAGACAATGATACGTTACTTATCGTCATTAGTGACTGACGATAAGTCAGTACGTCTTCGCCTAATAATTGTTGAACCTTGGGAACTAAAATCCGCGTATGGTCGTTTAGGTAGTTCGTCAACTCGCTACGGACATTGCCTTTTTCGGCGTCCAACTCGTCTTGGTTAAACCTAGGCTGGCATATTGATACCATTTGCAAATCCAAGACCCTATCCCATTCAAAATCAGCACAGTCAGCCTCGTATACCATCGATAGATCACTGGTATAGGCATTGCGATACGCGCCATTTTTTGTAAATTCGAATTCAAACTCTTGCTCGTTTTTAAAACGCGCATTGGCACCAAACGCCAAATGTTCCATTAAATGCGCGACTTGCTCGATATCCTGGGATTTTGCATACCGATTGCCAGCCCTAAATTGAAACTGAAAGTTCATGGTTGTAGCCTCGGGAACGTCAATCAACAGTCCCCTTGCTCCATTTTTCAAACGTACTTCTTCGACGGTATGTTTCATTTAATGATGTTTCTGCCAACCCGCTTAATTATTTTCGATTTTTCTTTCGGTTCTGACGCTGTGACTTTTTCTTCTTACGCTGCTGATTCTTCTTTTTGTTTAGATTATGAGCCGTCTCAGCTTTTTTAGTCTTGAAATCGTGATCCCGGTTTTCTTCACCGCCAGTAACTTCGTTAACGCCACGTTCAACTGCGCTTTCAGCTAGTCGAGTCAACTCAGTTTCGTGATCCTCCTCGGTTTTGACCAAGACATCACTTTTGCGAACGTGCATTACGGCGCGCAATACTTCATCGCGCAAAGTATTTTGCAAACTATCAAATAGTTTTTGTGATTCACTACGATACTCAACTAGTGGATCGCGCTGACCAACACTGCGCCAGTGAATACCCTCACGCAAATGTTGCATATTTTCAAGGTGCTGCATCCACAAAGTATCCAAAACTTGCAAGTAAACTTCGCGTTCAATTTTGCGAACAATTTCGTCGCCCAGTTCGTCTTCTTTGGACTTATAAAACTCCTCGACTTCTTGTTTTGCTTTCTCAAGCCTGACTTTGTCTTTCTTGATTCCACCGATTTCTTTGATTTTTTCGTCATCAATTGGGAATATCATACCGAATTCTTCAATAAATCGTGGGTTATTCTTTATTGGCAAAGTAGTTAATTCGCTTAGCTTCAATCCCAACAAACGTTCCATCTCTGGTTTGATATCGCCGCCCTCAAGAATCTTGCGACGAATAGTATAAACAACCTTACGATGACGGTTGATGACGTTATCGTACTGAACGACGTTTTTACGCGTGTCAAAGTTGAATCCTTCGACTCGTTTTTGTGCAGCCTCTAGCGTCTTTGATACGGCTTTGTTTTGAATCGGAGTGTCTTCACCAACGCCGAGTCTCTCCATCAACGAAGCAATTCGCTCGCCTTGGAAAATTCGCATCAAATCGTCTTCGGTCGATACATAGAATTGCGTCTCGCCTGGGTCGCCCTGTCGTCCGCCTCGGCCTCTTAACTGGTTGTCAATTCGCCTTGATTCGTGTCTTTCAGAACCGATCACCATCAGTCCACCAAGATCTACAACACCTTCACCCAATTTAATGTCAGTACCACGACCAGCAATGTTTGTTGCCAATGTAATAGCACCTTTAAGGCCGGCTTTTTCGATAATCGCAGCCTCACGCTCGTTGTTTTTGGCGTTCAAGATTTCGTATTCAATATTGTACTTATCAAGCCATGAAGCGATTAGTTCGTTCTTGGCAATCGATGCAGAACCAACCAAGACTGGTCGTCCTTGTTTGTGCAGCTCGGCAATCGCCTCGGCAACAGCCTTCAATTTAGCTTTTTCAGTTTTGAAGATTAAATCCTGCCTATCAAGTCGCTTTAATGGGCGGTTTGACGGGATCTGAATAACATCAAGGCTATAGATTTGTTGAAATTCCTCGGCCTCTGTAAATGCCGTACCGGTCATACCGGATAATTTTTTGTACAAACGGAAGTAATTCTGGAAAGAAATTGTCGCCAGTGTCATACTTTCTTGCAACACAGACACGCCCTCTTTGGCTTCGATAGCCTGGTGCAGACCCTCATTATAGCGGCGACCTTGCATCAAACGTCCGGTAAACTCATCGACAATGATGACTTCGCCGTCATTTGTAACTACGTAGTCCTTATCTCGCTTAAACAGAGCCTGAGCCCTAAGTGCTTGGTCCATATGATAAACCGAACGAACATATTCTGGGCTGTATAGGTTTTTAATACCCAGCATTTTTTGGACTTTTTCAGTTCCGCTGTCGCTAAGTGCAACCGTGCGGTGCTTTTCGTCCAGAATGTAGTCGTCAGCAACCAGTTTGGCAGCGATTTTAGCAAATTGATAATAGCTATCAGGGTTTTCGGCGGCTGGGGCGCTAATAATAAGCGGTGTCCTGGCTTCGTCGATTAAAATGCTGTCCACCTCGTCAACAATCGCAAAGTTTAGATCGCGTTGGCGCAATAAGTCAACTTCGTTAACCATATTGTCGCGCAAGTAATCAAACCCGAATTCGTTGTTAGTACCATAGGTCACGTCCGCTTCGTATGCCTCTTTGCGCGTGACTGGACGCAAATGTCGCATGCGCTGATCGTCGTGCTTGCCATTATCATAAGTCGGATCAAAAACATATGAAGCATCGTTGATTATTACGCCAGTTGACAGTCCCAAAAAGTGATAAACTCCGCCCATCCAGCTGGCATCACGTTGCGCCAAGTAATCGTTGACCGTAACGACATGAACGCCCTTACCTTCGAGTGCGTTTAAATAAACCGGCAATGTTGCAACCAAAGTCTTACCTTCACCAGTCATCATTTCGGCAACGTTTCCGTTATGCAAAACGATTCCGCCAATCAACTGCACGTCAAAGTGACGCATTCCAAGGACTCGTTCGCTCGCTTCGCGAACTAACGCAAAAGCCTCTGGCAAAATAGTGTCCAGTGACTCACCTTTTTTATGCAATGTTTTCTTTAATAAAACGGTTTGAGACTTCAGCTCTTTGTCTGAAAACTTTTTATATTTGTCGCTCAGTCCATTTATTGCTATTACTTTTTTCTGCAAGCTCTTTAAAAGACGCTTCTGAGGATCTCCGAAAATTTTAGTCAAAACACCATTCTTGCTCGCCATAAAAAAAATTACCGCTCCCTATTAAAAACTTCTAAAGTAAAATCTACTCTATTACTATACTTCTTTTAGGGAGATTAGACAAGGTATTTGTAGGTTATAGTTCGCGTTCAAAACTGCGTTTAAAACGGCTCATGACACCACGTTTCCCAATATGGGTCACCGCAGCCTGCTTGTAGGATCGCAGTTGGTTCTTTAACTTCTCTTCAACAATATCGATTGCGGCAAGCCTGTTATTTGTAGAATCTTTGGCAGTGATAATTTTGCCAGGAACGTTCAATATAACTTCAACTTCATATTTATTACCGTGATCATGATTAACTTCGGCAATTTTAACATCAGCGGTAACGCTGTTGCGTGCGTGCTTTGGCAAGTAGCGATCGAGGCGTCCAATCCTTTTTGTTACATATTTTCGCGTAATCTCGTCGAGTTTGTACGCGATGCCTGTAATTTGAATTGATGTAATCATGCTACCCTCCTTAAACTTTTTTATGTTCGGTTGGTAGTTATATTATAGCAGTTTTCGACCGCCAATGTAAGGCTGCAAGACAGCTGGCACCTGTACATTACCCTCTGCGGTTTGGTTGTTTTCAATAATCGCAATCATAATTCGACCAACAGCAAATGCCGTTGCATCGTTAGTATGAATTAACTCTAGATTGCCCGATTTGCTGCGCCTAACCCTAGTATTCAGGCGCCTTGCCTGATAGTCGGTCATATAGTCAGCCGTGTGGGTCTCACGATACTTGTCTTGACCGGGCAGCCAGACTTCCATATCTACACCCCTGGCATTTGGCTTGCCAATATCAAATGTACATTTAGTCAAAACGCGGTATGGCAGACCCAGTTGAGTTAGTAAATACTCTTGAATTGCAACAAACAATAAATGCTCATTTGGACCATCATCAGCCGTCGTAAAACTTTCCATTTCGAGTTTGTCGAATTGATGCATCCTAAAAATGCCTTCCATGTCCTTGCCATAAGTTCCGGCTTCGCGGCGAAAGCTTGTCGCATAACCCAGGTATCTAATCGGCAATTGTGATTCTTCAAAAATTTCGTCCGCATGCATACTGCCCAAAACGTGCTCGGCACTTCCCTGCAACCACAAATCATCGCCCTCAATCTTGTAACGCTCATCACGAGGCTCCAGGCGATCCATCGCGTCATAAGCCCCAGTTCGAATCATCAGCGGTGGCAAAATTGGCGTTAAAGGTTTAGTAGAAACTTTCAAGCCAGCACCCTTAGCAATTTCGGCAATTTTCGTCTCATCACTCAGCGTATTCATAACAAACATGACGATTGCCATCTGTAATTTAACCAAATCACCCTCAACATATGCAAACCGACTGCCAGTTACTTTAGCGGCACGCTCTTTATCGATCCAGCCATGCTTGGCGGCAACTTCGGCATGATTTAGAGGTTTAAAATCAAATTTTGTTGGGTCGCCAACTGTTTTCGACACAATGTTTTCGTCTTCGGTTAGCCCAACCGGCACATCACTTGCCGCCATGTTTGGAACTTGTTTCAAAAGAGCCATATAGCTTTCGTCAACCGCTTTCAAACGAGTTTCCAACTCACCGAGCTGAGTTTTTATTGCTTTTCCTTCGGCAACTAATTCATCAGAAGGCTTTCCGCCTTTGATTTTAGACACATTATCATTACGCTTAGCACGAAGCTCATCCGCCTGAGTCTGCAAGTCGCGGCGCTGCGAATCTATCTGCAAGAGTGAGGATATACTGACATTGTAACCTTTGTTTTTAGCATTGGTTTGTACGGCGTCTGCGTTCTCTCGTATATATTTAATGTCTAACATAGTACCATTATTGTACCAGATTTTATCTGATGACAAAGTATTTTATTCAGTACGCAGGGCTTCGATTGGGTTCAACTTGGCAGCTTTTCGTGCTGGCAAGATTCCAGAAACAACAGACACGAATACCAGACCGACAATAACAGACACAATACTGATTGGTTCAAATATTATCAACCTAGTCTCGCCAATCGCCAACCACTCACTAATAAGTGGGTTTGCAAAATGCCCCAACACCAATGCAAAACCACTGCCGATTGTTCCGCCCAAGAATCCAATCCAAGCTGCCTCTAACTTAAACAGCCTACCAACATCGCGTCGTCGCATACCCAAAGCCTTCATTAATCCAATCTGTTGAGTTCGCTCTAAAACGCTGATGTATTGTGTATTTATAATTCCAAAAACAGACGTCAAAACCGCCAACACACCAAATCCGATCAAGATTCCTTGCAAAACGTTGATAAATTGGAATATAAATCCCATCAGGTCTTCCGCTGTTCTGGCCATATAACCAGCTTCTTTTATATCTGCCTTTACAGTCTCGACGTTGGCATTTTCGTCAACCAAAACTGTTGCCGCCATATATGTACCGTAAAGAATAGTGCCCTTCTTTTCAAAGTCATACATTGCTTTCATGTCAGCTTTGTTTATTTGTAGACCATTACTGCCATTCACCACCGCTAATGCTGACTGCTTGATGACACCAACGACCTTAAAGCTAAACAATTTTACCTGTGGCTTCAAAGGATTGCCACTGCCACTCTCAACCGCAACTTGTATTGTTTCGCCCAGAAAATCCTCGGCGCTCGCATATCCAAACACTTCCCTAAAACCGTCTGGCACGACAACGCCATTGTTGTCTATGTTATCGGCGCTGCCGGCAACATATTCCAGTTTGATACTACTATTGAAAGTCTCGGCACTGGCCTTATACTTGTCCTTACCGTCCTGAACAACATATTTCGGAGTAACCATATAGTATGGCAATACCGATTCTACCCCAGCAACCTTCTTTACCTTATCAATATCAGACTGTTTCAAAAGCTTAACACTTACGCCGCCACCATAATTAATAGCGGGATCATCCGAGTACTTTTGCGGCTTAGTTGTTATTCCAGGAGCACTGCCCTCGGTGTCTTGTTTTGATTGGACCATAATCTCGCGTACATTTGTATTGCTGCTGATGATGTCTCCAGCATAGGCACGACCACCGGCACCAATTGCTAGACTTAATACAATTGTAAATGCGCCAACACCAATCGCCAGGCTAGTCAAAAGCGTCCTGGCTTTTGCCTGTTTTAAGCTGCGACCTGCGCGTATCGTTATATCTCGAATTTTCATTTTTTATTCCTCTTTATTGAATCAATCTTGCCGTCTTTAATGTGTATCTGAATGTCGCACCTGCCAGCTAGTTCGGCATCATGAGTCACGACAATCAAGGTTACGCCGTTCTCTTTGTTATAGTTAAATAACAAATCTTCAACCACGCCACCAGTTACACTGTCCAAATTTCCAGTTGGCTCGTCGGCAAATAAAATTTTAGGGCTATTTACGATTGCCCTGGCCACTGCCAACCTTTGCTTTTGACCGCCAGATAGCTCACGAGCACGGGACTTCTTTTTATCGCTCATCTCAACCGCTTTTAAGGCTTTCTCTATCTTGACCTTTCTGGTCGATGGGGCCAAATCAGCAATCTCAAGAGGCAAACTAACATTGTCATAGCAGGTTTCATTTGCCTGTACGAAAAAGCTTTGAAAGATAAAGCTCATAGTTTGTGACCTAAAACGGTCAATATCTTTTTGGCTCAATGCCAAAATATTTTTACCATCAATAATAACCTCGCCTTTTTCGGGCTTGTCTAGGCCGCTCATGGCATGCATCAATGTTGATTTACCGCTGCCAGATTTACCCAATATAGCAACACTGGCTCCGTCAGGGATTTTAAAACTTACGTCGTCTAATGCGCAAAAAAGATTATCCTTTTTGCCATAGGTTTTTGTTACATTCTTAACTTCTATCATCTATTAATAATACTCTTTTTGGGACTATTTGAACACCGTATGGGGGGCTTACCAGCCGCCACCACCACCGCCACCACCACCGCCACCAGAAAAACCGCCACCGCCAGATCCACCACTCGATGAACTAGATGACGAGTAATAGGTATTGCTGGTCATGTTGCCAGAAAAGCTTGAAAACGCCGAGCTAAACAAAACGGCATTAAACACTCCGTTTGACGTATACCAATCTGGCTGAACGTTCTGCTGCTCGTAATACTCACCCAAAGTTTTTGTCCATTCTTTTTCACTGCCAAACAAAACAGCATACGGCAAAACTCTTTCGTACAGATGTAATACCTCTTCTTTGTTGTTAATATCAACTGGTGTTTTCTCGGCACCCTGAGGACTTTGCAATATCCTTAAGCGGTCTTTCTCGGCCACATTTATATACATCTCGAGGCCCTTTAAATAATCAAACAGGTCGCGACCTTTACGCGATAGTGGCTGCATCGACACTGCGATTATGATTCCAGCTATCAAAATCGTAATAGATATAAACGGCAAATAATCAGCCATTATCGTAAGACCGTTGGTATAAATCATCCACGCTATAAATGCTGGCGCAGACGAAACAACAGACACAAGAATCATTCTTTTCTTTAGACTATTCTTATCGAGGTAATATCCTGTTTTTTTAGCATCTTTTTTGACTTTCTGATAGATAGTCGTGATTTTATAGGCAATCTTTGAATTTGCCTGTTTTTTATCCACCTCATATTTATCGCCTATTTTAGCACCCTCGCCAAATAGTGCCTTAATCACAGACGTCTCTGTGTCGGTTATACCGCCTAGCGCGACCAGCTCAAGGCGATATTTCTTTTTATCTTTTTCAATTATTTTGAGTTTATGGCGGACTGCCAAATCAATTATCATAGCCGAGACCCAAGTTCGACTCTTGCCCAAAATGACTGACGATAAGGCAACGTCAGCACCACTCGGCGGCAAATACTCCGGTACTACTGTTCCGCGTCCTGGATCATTTTTACCGTATCTTATGCGAAGTATTATCACCCAGGCTAGACCCGCTAACCCAAAAACCGTCGCTATCGAAACCGCATATCGTTCGATAAAGTCACCGATTGACATCTTGTAGCCAGTAAACGTACCACTATCAAAACCGACAGCAATCGTCATGTTCTCGCCTGCTGCCAGGTTTGTCTGCGTAGCGCTGATTATGTTCTCAGAACTAGCAATATCGCATCTGTTGGTTGAACCGCTGACACCATAATAACAAGTATTATTATCCGTTGTGTTATTTACTATATTATTACTCAAATGCAACCTGGCAGTCACTTTCGTAAAGCTCTGATACCAGCCCGTTCCGTTAATATCCCAATAAAACTCATCGTCATTAGTATCTGCAAAATACCGCGTCACATCTTTTTGGTTGTATGTGATTACATAGGTATGCTGCCCATGAACATACATATCAGCATCACCGATACGCAGCACCAGATTGTCGTTTTGATTATATGTAGTGTATGCAATACTATTCTTGTTTTGGTCTGTTACCGACTCTATATTCAGGCTAGTGCTGTGCCCGTCATAAAATTGCACCAAAGCCCTTTCGATGCCATGGTTTTGGTCGTATTCGGGAAAATCTGCCGTGATATTCTCGACGGTTTTTAAGGCAGAGTGACCATCAGAATCCTTATCTAAATAATAATCGACCGTAAAGTCACTAATAATAAAATCGTTGACTGATGCACCGGCAACACCCATCTGCGCCGCCATCACAAGTGTGGCTGCGAATAATCCCAAAAGAATTTTCTTCATAAGCCTATTGTAGCAAATATGCTTATTATATTTTCAGGTCTGAGTATATTTCGCGGGTTGTATTATCAGTCTCGGCGCGAAGCTGTGGGAAAGGCACACCTTCCCTGGCGGTTACGCCTTCAAATATCCAAAATACTCGTTCGCTATACCCCAGCCCGCAAGCTGGTGGCATACCATATTCCAACATTTCGACATAATCAATATCCAACATCATCGCTTCGTCATCACCGGCGTCGCGCATGTCCTGCTGCTCGACAAAACGATTCAACTGATCAATTGGGTCGTTAAGCTCTGAAAAGCCATTACACTGCTCGGATCCAGCGATAACCGCCTGGAACCTTTGAACCGTCTGCTCGTTGTCTGGATTACTTTTGGCAAGTGGGCTAATAAATTTAGGCGTGTTAATTAGCCAAACTGGCCCAACAACGTCCTTGCGAATGTTTTTCCAAAGTTTGTCGATACCCCTAGCACGATTTTCAGTCTGCTCGACCTCGAGTTTATTATCAATCAAGGCTTTTTTGACCTCGTCAAGCGTGCTGTTATAAACATCGATATTATAGCGATCGCGAATTATAGTCTCGTAATCCCACTTCTCCCACTCTTTACTCATATCAATCTGTTTGCCGTTCAGATTAAATTGAAGAGTACCAAAAGCTTTTTCCAAAACAAAGCGGTACATTTCTTCCATAAATTTCATACCGTCTTGCCAGTTGGCATAGGCCCAGTACCATTCCATGGCAATATGCTCGGGCAAATGCTCGTCGCTATAATTTTCATTTCTAAAGCGTGGCCCGATATCATAGACTTTCTCGAAACCAGCGCCAATCAGGCGTTTTAACGGCAATTCGTGGCTGATACGCAAATAAAAATCTTGGTCGAGTGCATCCATGTGAGTAACAAATGGGTTTGCGTCAGCACCGCCAGTCGTATGCTCCAGAACAGGTACGTTAACTTCGATAAAATCATTTTGATTTAAAAAGTCGCGTGTTGCCTGCCAAAACTTGCTACGCCTGACAAACCTATCGCGAACATCTTGGTTGACGTTCATATCGACGTAGCGACGTCGCATACGCTCTTCTTTGTTTGTAAATCCCTCGACGGCGCTTGGCATCGGTCGAAGTGATTTAGTCAGCAAACGCAAATTTGTAACTTCAATTGATATCTCACCAGTTTGGCTTTTAATAATCTTGCCACTTGCCTCAACAAAATCACCGGTATCCAGTAACGGCAACTCGGCAATCCCTAATTGATTATTTGCAGCATCCAAACCAGCAACAATGTCTGATTTAAAAAATAGTTGAATTTGACCACTGAAATCTTTGACAACAATAAAAGCCAGTTTGCCAAATTTTCGTATGCCAACAATTCGTCCAGCAACAGTAGCTACCTGACCCTGCAAACCCTCAAAATTATCAATAATGTCCTTGGTATTGTGAGTTCGGCGCGACTGCGCAGGATATGGATTTAAACCTAAATCCCTTAAGGTTTTTAGTTTTCTCAAACGCTCATCACGATAGTCTTTTAGTGTTGCCATACACGCAATTATAACATAACCACCCTTTAGGGTGGCTATGTTATGGATATAGGGATTAGGAAATGGGGATTAGGGTAATGATATAGAAAAATGAGCAATCTTTTCTTGCCCATTTCCTATTTCCTATTTCCCAAACCCCAGCTGTTAGTATATTTTAACTATTTCGTATTCGACTTCGCCCTTGGCAGTTTTGATTGCCGCTTTGTCGCCAACTTTTTTGCCAAATAGCGCAACACCGATTGGTGATTCGTTGCTAATCTTTCCCTCTAGTGGGTCAGCTTCAACTGGGCCAACAACAGTGTAAGTAACTTGCTTTTTGCATGTTGTTAGGTCGACTTTGCAACCCAAAACAACTTTTGATTTTGTGCCGCTTTTAATAATCTCGGCATTTTGCAAGATATCTTCAATCTCGGCAATTCGAGTTTCAACCAGACCTTGCTCCTCGCGTGCAACGTCGTATTCAGCATTCTCACTTAAATCACCAAAGTCACGTGCTTCGGCTATCTTGGCAGCAACTTCACTACGACGACCCTTAAGCTCTTTAAGCTCGGCCTCTAGCTCTTTCTTGCCTTCAGTTGTAATTTTATAAATCTTTTTCATAATTTCTTCCTCTTTCAATGATAAATGGTGCTTATTTCAGCACCACACACGCTACATCTAGCGTAGATACTACAATGTCATTTATAGTCAGTTTAGTTTAACAAGCAGCTGCTCTGATGTCAACATGGATTTTTGGCCATCTTTTCGGCTTACCAACTCATACAAACCATCTTCTACTAATCGTTCGCTGACAGTGATGCGATATGGTATACCCATCAACTCGCTATCGGCAAATTTTTGACCAGGTCTTACGTCGCGATCGTCATATAATACTTCGACGCCACCAGCCGTTAACTCGTCATACAGTTTGTTCGAGCATGACGTTACAGCTTCACTATTGCCAATCTGAACTAAATATACTTTGTAAGGTGCTATGTTTTCTGGCCAAACTAGGCCTTTTTCGTCCGAGAATAATTCCGCGATTACCCCCATAAGTCGACTTATGCCTATTCCATAGCAACCCATGATAATCGATTGCTTGGCACCACTTTCGTCCGTATAATACAATCCCAATGCGTCGGTGTATTTCGTCTCTAGGTGGAATGTATTTCCGACTTCAATTGCCTTCTTTTGGACTAATTTGTCTCGGGCTAGGCCCAATTTTTCAAGGTTCTCGTCTGTTAAGATTTCTTCGTTTATCGCAATTCTCTTCTCTTGGTCCAGATATATCGTGTCTTCGCCCACATCACTGAGAGTTTGGAACTCGTCGCTGAATCTGGGAGTGAATATTCCGCCGTCAGCATAGGTTCGGTAGGTAATATCCCCTATCCCCAATCTCTCATACACTTTATGATAAGCCGTGACAATCTTTTCATATTCTTGTTGGTGCTGATCTTGGTTGCGGCAGAAAGTGTACATATCTTTCATCAAGAACTCGCGACCACGCAACAATCCACTTTTCGCCCTAAGCTCATTACGAAACTTGTTTTGTATCTGATAAACAGCAAAAGGCATGTCTTTGTACGAATTCAGGTAGTTACTGACGGCGTCAACGATTGGCTCTTCGTGGGTCAGCCCCACTCCTAGTTCGGCGCCACTAACCAGTTTTGTCTTGAACCAGTTGTCTACCTTGGCGTCATCCCAGCGGTCAGTCTTTTCCCAAATATCCTTTGGTTGCAGGGTGGTCATCATTATTTCTTGTCCGCCAACCGCATCCATCTCTTCGCGTACTATCTTTTTAATGTTCTCGAGCACCTTTAGGCCCAGAGGCATATAGGCATAAACGCCTGCCATCTCTTTATGGATAAACCCGGCACGAATTAAAAGCTGCGCATTTTTTGCAACCTCATCAGACGGAACATTTTTGCTAGTGCGCGTGAACAGCTTGGAAACTCTCATAATTACTACTCAGTTTAATCTATAACTACCGATAAATAAAGAGGATATAGAAAGCCACGGCGTTCTTGACCATATGAAGCAATATTGAAGCCCATATACTGCCGGTAAGCACGCGCAGAACACACAAGATAACACTGAGAGCAAATGTATCAAACGCCAGATTCCAAGCGCCGTGCACGAATCCGAATAGTACACTCGTTGCAATTACGGCTATCCATACTGGCATATATTTTTTCAGCTTGCCTAGTAAAAATCCCCTGAATAGTATTTCCTCGAATATCGGCGCGATCACGACCAATGATAAGAAAGCCAACACTAATTCATAATTTCGACTGACTTGATCAAATCCTGTCTGCTGAACTTGGTTAGCGTCAAACCATGGCAAAACTTGGCTGGCTAGCATTATTAGAATCGATGACAATATCGCATAGATAACAAACCCAGCTGGCGCCAACAAAATATCCGTCCAAGATGGCAATCTGGTAAGCCCGACTTCTTCCTTAGTCGTCGGTTTTTTCATCAACAACCATGGCAAGCCAATAACTATCAAAACCGACAATACATAAAGCAAAGCCGTCAGTATGGTGTTAATCATTATTTCATTTAACGACGCTAGTGGTACCCCGATAATGTCCAATAAGGCGATCGCTAGACCCAAGATCAACTGAGCTGCGTATATGCCGAAAAGCACCCATATAGGCAAAACAATTATCATCCTGGCCAGGTTTAACTTAGAATAATTTCGCAACATCGACTAGCGTTACCAATAAAGTTAGTCCCATCAATGTATAAAACCCAATCATTTGTATCTTTTCTTCGCGCTCTTTGGTTAGATTCTTTTTTGATAATCTAAATACCAGCATCGTAAACCATCTGCCGCCGTCTAACGCCGGTATAGGCAGCACATTCATAACGGCCAGCGATAGCGATATAATAGCTGTCAAAAACATCAATTGCACTGGTCCGGCCTGTGAAGCTGCAGGAAAAATAGTGCCCAAAATCCCTATTGGCCCAGCTACGCTATCACTTACAGCGGCCAAATCATCATTTGCCTGCTGGCTGTTACTAAATTGCATGACAACGCCATTGAATAAATTAACAGCCAGATTGCCCAGTCCTTCAAAAGTAGCGCCAGTAAACTGAACAGTAGTCGCCACGCCGACAATCGGCGCCGACCATGTTGATTTTATAAATTCACGCTGCCCCAATCCTGCACCCAAGATACCACCTGTTGTATCAGATCCTAGCGCCACCTTAACCGTATTTTCTGTACCGTCACGGTCATACGTAATATCAACAGTTTTGTTCTTATTTTGCTTTATTACTGCGATTAATCCTTCGGCAGACGTGACGTCCTGGCCAGAGAATTTTATAATCTTGTCTCCGACTTTTAGCCCAACTTTTTCAGCTGGATGATCCTTGGTCAGATTAGTAATCTGCACGGGTTGTGAAGTGATTACCGTGTCACCAGCCACACTGAATTGATCCGGCAATACTTTTGGCATACCGACTAGCGCCAATAATGACAAAATAACTGCTGCTGCCAGCCAGTTTACAAAAACACCTGCAAATAAGATCTTGGTTTTTTGCCAAAAAGTTGCGGCACCGTAATCACCTTTATTGCTAGCCGAATCATATTCGCCTTGCAGCTTTACATATCCGCCCAGCGGCAACCAGTTCAATGTAAATAGGATCTTATTCTTTAGTTTTTTCTTCCAGGCCCGAGGCGGAAAACCAATTCCAAATTCTTCAACGACTACACCGCTGCGAATTGCCGCAATAGCATGCCCAAGTTCATGAATAACCACTAAAAATATTAGCAGAACCAACCCAACTATTACACCGAATAAGATTTCCACCTAACCTCCAAATCGCCTTGAGCGCCTACTATATTCTTTTATTATCTCGGTCACATCTTCTTTTTTCATGTCTGGCCACATCTTTTCAATAAACATCATCTCGCTGTATGCAACACGCCACAGCATAAAATTCGATAGACGCTGTTCACCACTTGTTCTAACAACGATATCAACTGGTGGGATATCCAGACCGCCATATAGATTTTTGCTAATCATATCCAGATCAACATCTTTTGCCTTGGCGCCAGACTTAATGATCTTTTTAACTGCCTCAACAATTTCGAACTGACCGCCATAGTTAAAACAAATAGCCAGTGTACCGGCAGTATTTTTTGCGGTTATTGTCTCGGCATTGTTGATTGCCTTGATTATTCGCTCGTCAACGTTGTCACGTGATCCTAAAATAACCAATTTAATGTTATTTTTTACAAAAATTGGCAAGTCGGCCGTCAATAGCTTTAGCATCAATCCCATTAATTTGTTGACTTCTTCTTGGCTGCGTTTCCAATTCTCTGTACTAAAAATGTATGCAGAAATATATTTTACCCCAGCCTCAAACGACGCGGTTACAACTTCATTAACGGCATTGTACCCGGCCAAGTGACCCTCATAATTAGGCAGGCCGTGCTTGCGCGCCCAGCGGCGATTGCCATCGACGATATAGCCGATATGATTTGGAATAATAAGGTCGGTCATTAGATTGTTAGAATATCCTTTTCTTTTGCCCTGAAAGTCTCGTCGATTTGTGCGTTATAACCAGCCATCGTGCTGTCGACAAGCTTATCTACCCTTTTTACATCATCCTCTGATAATTCTTTGGCTTCTTTTTTACGCTTTACGTCTTTTTGCAAATCTTGGCGAATGTTTCTGAGGGCAATTCGAGCCTCTTCGACTTTTTCGCCTGCTTGCTTGACTAACATTTTGCGTCGCTCTTCGGTCAAAGGTGGCACCGGTACGCGAATTACACGGCCATCGTCGCTTGGGTTAAATCCCAGGCTTTGATCGGCGCGAATCGCAGCGCTAATCGCCTGAATATTGCTTGGATCGAAAGGTGTGATTAGTAGCATTTGGGCTTCTGGTGCGGTAATGTTGGCTACTTGGTTTAATGGCATAAAAGTACCATAAACCTCAACCTTGATACCATCCAATTGCCCTGGATGCGCCCTACCAGTTCTTACCTTCTTTAATTCTTCCGCAAAATGCGCCACGACTTCACTGAATTTGTCTTCGTATAGTTTCATATCAAACATAGTATCTACCATTCTAACAAAATAGCCACGTATTTTCTACGTGGCTACTTGATTTCATCAGATTATATTATTCGCTAACGCCAAGCTCGATGCGCTTGAATTGTCGAATAACAAGGTTTTCACCAGTTTTTGCGATATTCTCTTTCAAGAAATCTGCAATCGTCTGTTTTTCATTTTTGAAGTAAACCTGATTCATTAATACTTTTTCGTCAAAGTATTTTTTGACCTGACCATCAACGATTTTGTCAATCATAGCGGCTGGTTTGCCTTCGGCAATAACACGCTCTTTTGATTCAGTACGAACTCGCTCCATCTCATCAGCTGGAATGTCGGCTTCGCTGACATAAACAGGCGCCATAGCTGCAATTTGCAAAGCAATCTCGTGCGCAAATACCTTGAAGTTGTCAGTCCTGGCAACAAAGTCGGTTTCGCAGTTAACTTCAACTACAACACCGATTCGTCCGCTGTGGACATAGCTATCGATTAGACCTTCGCGGGCTTCACGGTCGCCTTTTTTCTCGGCCTTTGTTACGCCTTTTTTGCGAAGCACTTCAAGTGCCTTGTCAAAATCGCCACCAGCCTCAATTAGTGCTACCTTGGCATCAGTCAAACCGATACCTGACAACTCTTTTAGCTTTTTAATATCTTCAATTGATACGCCCATCTCTATTCCTCCTTAGTATCAGTTGGTTTTGCTTTCTCGACAGTTTTTTCCGAAACACCACCTTCACGAATCGCTGCACATACGTAATCAAGGATTAATTGAACACCTTTAATAGCATCATCATTACCTGGAATCACAAATTTGATAGGTGTTGGGTCAGCATTAGTATCAACAATCGCAACGACTGGGATACCTAGCACAGTTGCCTCTTTGACAGCGTTATTGTCGCCAATAACATCAACCACAAACAATGCACCTGGTTTGCCACTAAGGTCTTTAACACCGCCGTAGCGAACATTCAAAGAATCAATTTCTTCTTGATAGCGTTGAACTTCTAGTTTTGAATAGCGTTTTTCAAGATCACCTGATGCCATTCGCTTTTCAAGGTCTTTTAGTTTTTTGATCTGTTGGTTAACGGTTGAAACGTTTGTCAAAGTGCCACCAAGCCACCTGTCGGTAACATATGGTTGATTGACTGATTCAGCTGCTGCGCGGACAAGTTCTTTGGTGTGCTTTTTTGTGCCCACAAACAAAACTTTTTTGCCACCGGCAACTACCTTGGTTAGGTATGGCAAAGCGGCCTCAAGACCCTCTACGGTTTTTGCCAAGTCAACAATGTGACTGTCTTGGCGTTTGCTATGAATGTACTTGGCCATCTTAGGATGCCAGCTACTTGTTTTGTGTCCAAAATGAACACCGGCTTCAAGTAAAGCCTTAATATCGACATCTACTGCCATATTTTTAACTCCTTTTACTTCACCCGTACGCCCGAAAATTCAGGAGTTACCGCACGGATTGCTTCATTAAATTTATTTACTAGCCGATTATACCCTGTTACGTGACAAAATTCAAGAGTCGTCTAATCAGTCCGCTTCTATCCCGCTTGAAGCCTAACCAACCGTCATTTTCAAGGACCTACTCCGCTGCCCGGGGATTTCACGAATTAGCGAGATAAATCCTTGGGCTCTCATGGGTCCTTAAAAATGAGGTTGGCAGGTTTCTGCTATAACCTCTCTGTAGTTTTTGTGATATTTTAAATGCCACTAACCTTAGCGCGCGTTCTCCTAAGCACCATCAAAATCAATACATAGGACAATGGTAAACCAAAGAACAAGACCGCGGGGCTGCCACCAACATTCGCCGCATAAACTAATCCGGCAAGAACACCATCACCGCTTGATGGCACGAATGTCGTGCTCCCACAAATAAGCCCGATAAAGTAAACCGTTGGCACTACAAATAATAAAACAAAAAAAGACTGTAAACCTGCTTGGATATACTTACGCTTAATGCCTATTTTCTCTAAAACAATCACTCCGATAATAAATAACAAGACCAGCAGCGTAATTACCGACATCACGATAGAGTTCATGACACTTTGGCCCATTCCCAAATGGTGGCTTAAGTAGTCATATAGAATACTTGGAGATATCGATATCAAAATGATTAAAATTGCAGGCGCGATAAATCCTATCAAAAAATCTACGATTTTTTTCATCTTTTTACTACCATATACTATTTCAGTCATCCCTTTATCCCGAAAGTATACTCCGTTTTGCGTGACCAGACTGGTCTCTATCGCATCGCCCGTATCCTCTATATTATTGTCAGCACCTGGGCTGACGTCTTTCTGATCGTCATCATTTATTGGTTGTTGTGGCGACATGCTTTTTCCAATCATTATCGATTAAACTATCGTATCCATATTACCACTCATTCACCTACGGTGCAGCTATAGCCGCCTAGAGAACTCACCCCCAACCATAATTTTCCCAGGACCCTCTTGCCACCTCGGTATTATTGCTCATTCGCTCACAGAACAGTCACAGTCATCTTGCTATGGATAATAAGAAGTCCTGATGGCGACGATTTACGATAAAACTTTACTGATATGACAGTAGAGAAACTCAGCAACCTCATCGACCGAGACCCATGAGAGCCCAAGAAAATACATCGCTAATTCGTGATTTTCTTGGCGCGGAGTAGGTCTTTGGAGATGATGGTTGCGGAGGTTCGAGCAAACAGGATAAAAGCACTCAACCCACCCTTTGACAAATTGCCCGAAAACAGGTAGAATGGACAAATTATGAAAACCAATTTACACCCAACCGATTATCGCCCTGTCGTATTTAGCGACGAGGCGGCTGGGTTTGCGTTTTTGACTCAGTCCACCGCGCAAACTACCGAAACCATTAAATATGAGGATGGCAACGAGTATCCACTCGTAAAAGTCCATATCTCTAGCGCTTCTCACCCATTCTTTACGGGTGAGGAAAAGATTACCGACACCGAAGGTCGTGTCGATAGGTTCAAGGCTAAATTTGCCGCCGCTGAAGCACGCCGCGAAGCACTTGCCAGCAAGGCTCAAAAAGCTAAGCGCCAAGTAGCTAAAAAAGCTGATATCTAGCAACTCTTTAAAAAGAGACTGTCTTACCAAAGATAGTCTCTTTTTTGTTACAATAAGATTATTAATATCACCCTAGTTAGGTAAATATGACCCAAATAATACTCAACATTGACGAATTACAGCAAGAAAAAGACGAAATCACGGCCTTTTTATCAGAGCCATCGGCATACGCTGACCCAAATTTTTCTGGCAAAAACAAACGCCTGGGCGAACTTAGCCGATTAATCGAAACAGCCACCTCACGACAAACACTCGAAAAACAACTTGAAGAAGCCCAAGAACTAGCATTGGGTAACGACGAGCTGGCTGACATGGCCAAGCAAGAAGTCGCCGATATCAAATCACGCCTAGATAAAATCGAGGAAGATCTATTTTTGATGCTGACGCCCAAAGATCCAAACGACGAGAAAAACATCCTTGTCGAAATCCGCGCTGGCGCTGGCGGCGATGAAGCTAGTTTATTTGCAGCCGAACTTTACCGCATGTATTTGCGTTATTGCGAAACTCACTCTTTAAGAACCGAGCTAATCAGCGAAAGTATGAACGATACCGGCGGCTACAAAGAAGTTATTTTTGGTGTTAAGGGCGATGCTCCATACTCTAAACTAAAGTTTGAATCCGGCGTCCATCGCGTTCAACGCGTGCCCGAGACCGAATCTCAAGGCCGAATACATACCAGCACCGTAACGGTCGCAGTTTTGCCCGAAGCCGAAGAAACTGACATCGAAATTGACCCAAATGACCTGCGCATCGACATCTATCGTTCTGGCGGCCACGGTGGACAGTCAGTTAATACAACCGACAGCGCCGTACGTATTACCCACATCCCCTCTGGTATGGTGGTTATCAACCAAGACGAAAAATCACAGCTTAAAAATAAATTGAAAGCTATGGGCGTTTTGCGTAGCCGACTGTTGCAGCAAAAAGTTGAAGCCGAGCAAGCCAAACTAACCGCCGAGCGCCGCAGTTTAATTGGATCAGGCGACCGCAGCGAAAAAATCCGCACTTACAACTTTCCTCAGGACCGCATAACCGACCACCGAATTGGCTATTCACGCAGCAGCATCCACATGGCAATGGACGGCGATATCGAAGATTTAATCGAAAAACTTCAAAGTTATGAGCGCGAACTTGCCGCAGCCAACGCCAGCAATTAAAAATTGGCTGGTTGAATCAGCCAAACAGCTAACCAATGCTGGCATATCCACCGCGTCGCTCGACGCTGAGGTGATTTTGGCGTACGCCTTGGACCAAAATCGAACATACCTGCACGCCCACTCCGAGGACAACTTGGATGCAAATATCCTACATCAGGCAAACTCATATCTTGAAAAACGCATCAAACGAATCCCAATAGCCTATATCGTAGGTTTTAAAGAATTCTATGGCCGAAAATTTCAAGTTACCCAGGACACCCTAATCCCCCGTCCCGAATCCGAAGCAATAATTGAACTACTCCGCGAGATTCTACCACCTACCAACTACCACCTACCAACTACCAACCTCATCGACATTGGTACCGGCAGCGGCTGCCTTGGTATAACTGCCAAACTAGAGTTCCCGGATATCAAAGTAACCTTGGCTGACATCAGTGACGCCGCCTTAATAGTCGCCAAGAAAAACGCCAAAAAACTGGCGGCTAATGTCAAAATCATAAAGAGCAACCTTTTGGAAAATTATCGTGAAAAAGCTGACATTATTATCGCCAACCTTCCCTACGTTGATAAGGTTTGGACTGTGTCGACCGAAACGCATTACGAGCCAGACCTGGCACTATTCGCCGACGACAATGGCACCGCACTAATCAAACGATTAATTGACCAGACTGATACCAAATTGTCGGATAGTGGCTTTTTAATAATTGAGGCCGACCCAGTCCAACATACCGAGCTGATCGAATGTGCAAAGAAACACTCTTTATCTTTAGTTAAACAAAGTGGATATGCTGTAGCTTTTAAATTGCAGCGTTAACATTGTTAAAAGCAAAAATCAAAATACTGACAACGCTGACTGTAAATATCAGCGGGAATAATATATCGTTCAGTCGAATCTTTTGGTGATGATAATAAGAATCGTATGACTTATACGTCAAAAAACCAAAACACAATGCAATAATTGAAACTTGCGGCAACGGAATATCAACAATTAACGGCAGTCTGTAGGCAATCGTCCAGTGATACGCCAACCAGCCGATTTCTGCTAAAATCATTCCGCATACAAGACTCAAAAACATTGAGTGGCTTTCATTGTCATAGCTGTTTAATGCATGCTTGGCGGTCGCGTAACCAACCAACCAGGTCAATAACACCACAGGAGTAGCAATCCATCCATAAGACATCGCAAAAATCGCCGTAATGCCCGTAAACAACGCCGCACCGGCTTGCATGACTATATAAATTCGCTTGGACTGCGGCTTTAAAATCAATAACCATGATGCGTATAGAATTGCCAGGACACTTTGGATAACCAGAATCGTAAAGTCGCTTGCACTTGCGGTATTGGCTATGTACAAAAAGACCACGTAGCTAACACTAACTATGGTACTGACCAGGTTTGTTTGAATGTTAGCAAACCAAAAACGCGGCCTGACACCAAAAACGCGCCACATACTCAGTAGCACTATTCCAAATGCTGGCCATAAAGACCCGGTGACCCTAACAACTACCGCCAAAACAACAGCCAGACCGACGTTTAATCCGACATACACTACCTCGTTTAAAAACGAGCGACGTTTGACGATTCGTAGAAACTCCATATCTGTTGACAGTATAACAAATGAGCGCGAATCTAGCTAGAGCTAGGTGCAGTGCCGAATATGACAACAAACCCAGTATCACCATCAACCGTCACTGGCGGAGTCGTCGTTTTAACGGTCGCGCCATACAGCTTTGCCAAAGCCTCGGCTGTGCCTGTATTCTCGGTGCCTATTTGATAAATCTCAACGTCCTCATATTTACCACTTGGCGCATTACCGATAAACGATACGACGTAGTTTGAATTCGTTAATTTGTCAGCCTCGCTTTGTCCAAGCCCAGCTTTACTCGTGCCATTAAATACTGCTATCGGAGCCGCTTCGCGTATGACTGGGTCGCTTGAAACATTTTTTTGGATAAAAGTCCTAAGCGCGCCGTATTCATATGTTCCCGCTGCCGGCACGACTACACTGGCACCGCCAACATTACCCGTAGTCATAATTGCACTGCCCTCTTCTACAAAACTAAGAGTATGGACATCATTGCTTTTTATATTACTTGCGACCTGCATTAGCGTATTAATTTCGTCAGTCTTGATATTGGTACGCAAGTTGTTACCAAGCGCATCGATCAAGTTAGTCACAGCACTCAAATTCGTCAAAATACCAGTAGTCATCGCCTTGTCTTTTAGGGCTATCAATATTTTTTGTTGGTTCTTCTCGCGATCAAAGTTTGAGTTTCCCAATCCATATGTTGGTGCTATGTCACCCCTGGCCATCGAAAGATACAGCGCATGCGCACCGTCTAAATGGTGAACGCCATTGTCATACTTAACCAAATAACACGTGTAGTTACATCGCCAGTCAAAGTTGCGATCCAATACACCAGATGCGCCGTTGCTACCCTGAATGTCTACGTCAACTCCACCGACCGCATCTACAGCTTCTTTTATAACCGTGTGATTAACATGTGCAGCGTATTGAATATCAAGACCAACGATATTACCGACGAATTTTTGGGTTTTTGCTAGCCTATCTTGCTCGGCAACTGTATCTGTACCATCATTTGAACAGCTAAAATATTCGTTAATCTTGCCAGAATACCCAGCGTTACATGCCATGCCATATTGCACATACAAATCCCTAGGGATGCTGAATAGATATGCATTTTTGTTGGTCTGATCGACGCTAATAATCAAAATTGAATCGGTCAACCCCGCGCCGCCATGACCAGGATCATCTTCGGATGTCCCCAGTATCAAAAAGTTGCTACGTCCGTTTTTATCTTGCTGAAGAGGTTTGCTGGAGAAAATATCAAAAATATTCCCCTGTAATATGTTGCCACTAGCATTGAAAAACTTATAACCAACATAGCCGCCAGCCGCCAATAGTATTATTCCTATCACTAAAAGAACCCGTCTGGTTATGCGATTCGCTAGACTTCTTGGTCGTTTAAGCTTTTTCGCCATTTTTCGTCGTTGACGACGACTAAGCTTTTTTTCGGGTCCTTGGATTTCATCAATTTCGTTTAATGATTCGTCTATGTCAGACCTTCCTAATCCCCTACCCGTTTCAGAATCACCCAAAGTGGTCACCATATCGCCGCCAGTCGTATGCAAAGGCCTATTTTCTAATATTTCAGACGACACCTCTTGATTACCATCAAGATGTAAATCGCCCAACTTATTACCGGGGCGTCTAGGAATAAAACCATCTAATGAGGAATGTTTTTTCTTCATAAATACATATACTATCATACCTAACTTGAAGCCATATGAAAACACCGCCAAGCATTAAAACATGAGGTTTTTACTATCCATCAGACAAGAAAAAGTGTATAGTTAGATAAAGTATGGAAAGCACGTTCTTAAGACGCCACCCCTTTCTCAAAGATGCAATTAGTATCACTATTTTCGTTGTATGTGTATTAATCGGCACACTTTTGATTAACGCCTTTGTTTTCCGCAGTTTTAGTGTGTTGGGCCCAAGTATGGAAAAAACTCTGTATACTGGCGACAGGCTAATTGTTAATCGCCTACCAGTAACAATCGCCGAAGTACAAGGAAAAACCTATTCGCCCGAACGCGGCCAAGTCATCGTATTCAAAAATCCTCAATACACCAGTGGTATTGGTGATGAATATATAGTCAAACGAGTAATCGCATTTGGCGGTGAACGCGTTGTCCTCAAGGACGGCCGCTATACAGTCTTTAATAGCGCTAACCCAAAAGGGTTTAACCCAGATGATGCTAATCATGGCGAACCCGGCACGCCAACCAGCGGCTCTGTCGACACGACGGTACCAAGTGGTGAGTTATTCGTATCAGGAGACCACCGCCAGGGCTCGTACTCATATGATTCACGAAATGGCCTGGGCACAATCCCACTATACGACGTAGTCGGACCAGTCTATATGAGAATTTTTCCGTTCAACGAAATTCGAACGTTTTAGTTACCCAACAAATCTTGTAATCGCTTAAACTCTTCGTCGTTTTTAAAACGGATTATGATATTACCTGCACCTTTGGCATTACTCTGAATTTTGACATCGGTTTTTAGGTAGCTTTGAATATGTTCTAGTTGTTCCCTGTATGGTTGCTCTGTTATTTTTTTAGAAGCTGGAATCTTTGCATTAGATTGATTTCTTTTTAAATCAACGACGAATTGTTCAACCTTGCGAGAAGGCCAATTGCCCTTTATGATCATCGGTAATATTTTCTTTATCAAAGCTTCGTCTAGACCAATAATCGGCCGAGCTTGACCTTCGGTCACGATTCCGTCAGCCAAAGCCTTGCGTACGAAATCCGGCAACTTTAACAATCTCAATCTGTTACTAACAGCGCTAACGGATCCAACGCCAACTCGCTTGGCAATCTGTTCAAGCGTCAGGTTAAATTGATCGCGCAACTTCAAATATGCGGTTGCCGTCTCCATGACGTTTAAATCCTTTCTCTGCAAGTTCTCAATCAATGATATCTCTAAACGGTGCTGGTCGGTTAAAGTCCTTACAAGTGCTGGCATTTTAGTAACTCCAGCAATTTTTGACGCCCTAAAGCGTCGTTCACCAGCTACTATTTGATAACCGCCCCCTTTATTGGGAGTGACTATGATCGGCTGTAGGACTCCGTGCTCTCGGATTGAATCTGCTAAATCCTCCAAACCTTCGTCGTCAAAAAAGTGTCGCGGTTGATTTGGGTCGGCAACAATCTGGTCAATCTTAATCTGGCGCAATTCACTAACCTGCTGATCTTGCGATGCCGTTGGGTCAAAAGACTCGTCCAAAAGCTCGACTGGGATTAAAGATTCAAAGCCTCGGCCCAAGCCTCGTTTTGAATTGTTTTTAGATGCCGACACGATTAATCACCTCCTTCGCCAATGCTTTATATGCCCTTGCGCCCTTTGAAAAACGGTCATAAGCACCAACTGGTAATCCATGGCTTGGCGCTTCAGCCAGGCGAATATTACGTGGAATGACCGTATTGAATACTTTGCCAGGAAAATGTTTTTTAATCTCTTCGTGCACTTGGCCACTAAGTGTTGTTCGTGTATCCATCATGGTAGGCAAAACACCCAGCAGTTCTAAAGTAGGGTTCATACCTTTGCGTACCAGCTTCATCGTCTCTAGCAGCTGCCCTAAGCCCTCTAGGGCATAAAACTCGGCCTGCACCGGTAATAAAACATAATTAGTCGCAACCAGCCCGTTGACCGTCAACAAGCTAAGGCTAGGTGGGCTATCGATAATAATCACATCGTAATGAAATTCGCTAGCATCAATAGCACTTTTTAATCGCGAAAATCGCCTTTCGGCTTGAGCCAATTCAACCTCTGTGTTTGCCAAAAACGGCGTCGACGGTGCAATAAAAAAATTACTGTATTTTGTCGGTATCACCACCTCGTCCAATTTGGCAGCTTCCATCGCAACATCTGACATTGTCAGCTTTAGGTCTTGTTTGTCGATGCCCAGACCGCTCGTAGCATTACCCTGAGGGTCAAAATCAATCAATAAAGTCTTTTTACCAGCCTTTGCCAGATAATATGCCAAGTTTACAGCAGTTGTCGTTTTGCCGACACCACCCTTTTGATTAGTAACTGATATTACTGTTGCCACTGTTTATATTCCCTCTTTATATGTGCCCATTATAACATGAACACAATAAAAAAATCCCCGCTATTTTGTTGGCGGGGATTTGGTTTTTTACTTTATCGAAACAATTTCGATTTTAGTATATTTTTGGCGATGACCGTTCTCTTTGTGAACACGTTTTTTCGCTTTGTAGCGAATAACGCGGATTTTATCACCTTTTACTAGCTCGTCAACAACCTTGGCGGTTACTTTGACACCTTTTACGGTTGGCTTGCCGACTTGCGTTTTATCGCCATCGATAACCAACAGTGCGTCTAGAGTGAGCTCTTTTGTGCCTTCCTGGAGGAGGTCCACCAGTAGGGTCTCTTTTTCGGTGACAATATATTGCTTGCCACTGATCTTAACGACTGCTTTTGTCATATAATTCCTTATTACTTTTTGCTAATCAGCTGCTGATTATAACAGATACGATAGGTTTATTCAAGCCTAATGCATCAGCCTAATCAGCGACACACCTTATATTATGCGAATTGGGCTTGCCAATAAATAGTATTGATCCATCGTCAAAAGACACAGCCTTGGCGTATAAAGCGTCGTGTTCTGTAGCCGCCCAATAGTAAGTCGCGGGAAAGTTATTCCCATATGAAGCCCTATTCTGGTATATAGCCACCAACTCTTGAGTATTAGGTAGTCTTCCGCCAATCGCTTTGCAGATATTTTGAGCATGATATTGAGTAAAATCCACCGCAGGATAATCTTGAGGACTCACCAAAACCATATTCGAAGGATAATTGGGGTCAAGGCCAACAGCGGCCTGAGGCGATGCATCAGCAACATAATTTCCGTATGAGTCGTTACCAGAGTTGGCGTTTCTGACGTATTTACCAGACATAGCGGTCGCCGCAATACCAGGAATCCAATTAGGATCCATAACCACAGCCACCGGCGCCGAATCATTAGTCACACGATAAGTAGTCGTATCATTAACAGCGTCTAATGAGAAGGTTGGCGGGTTGGTTGAGTTATTGACAGAATAATTATCAAAGCTGTTGCTACCACTGGGTTGATTAAGACATACATTACCAGCCGCTGGGGTTGGACAGTCGTCGACTTCACCGGGATAGGCATCGTGTTCAGTTTGATAGATTTGCAGTTGTGTCTTGGCACTAGCCAGGTCTGATTGCAGCGAAGCAGCGACGGCTCGTTGGGATATGCCAGAGTAAGAAATTATTGTTATTGCGGCTAGGATGCCGATGACTACGATCACGACGAGGAGTTCAACGATGGTGAAACCTGAGTTATTACAAGAGTAACTCTTTTGCATAAAATGAGTATAGCATGAGCATTTTATGCGTGCAACACGCAGCAGATATGCCTCTATAATTATGCTCTAATGGCTAAAACTAAATTTGTCCGGCGCTGAACATTAGTATTATCAAAACGCCAAATACCAACATACCAACTGATTTATACAGACCGTGATGGCGCTTCCATGAATTACGAATGGCTTTTGGCAGCTTGTGGCGATGCTTGTGTGCGTATATTGATACGATTATCGCCATCAGTATCAACAACAATCCAATCGATGTAGCAATGTTTATAGACTGAAATGCAACCGCAAACTGCGTAAAGATATTAATGCCCGTATTGTTTGCCTCTGTAAACGCAGCGTTTGTGTCTGCCAAATCAATTGCCGTTCTGCCGAAAAATACTACTATCAAAGAAGTCGACTTTCCGTCCAGATGCCCGTCCATCAAAGCAAAACCGACGTCTTGGTAGTCGGCGTTCAATATGTTTGCCTTGTGCTCGGGCGAATTCATCCAAGCCGTCATAACCGCCTCTGTCGTGCTGAAATTTTTTGCCAGATTCTCACCCGCTACGTCGTAATTATAGCCAACGTCACCCAGCCATTTCCATGGCGGAGTACCGTCTGGTGAATTATGCGCCCAATATTGGTCCTCAAACATATTTTGAGCTTTGGCATATGCCGCTCGGTCAAGCTTACTGCTTAACGTCAGAGGTTTATAGCCTGCCTCTTCCCTAGCCCGATTGGTTTGATTCAGCAGTGAAGTAATCGTAATACTTGATTGATTGCCCAGCACCTTGCCAGTAACGGCCATGTTGTAACCGATTTGCAAACCAACCACCACGAAAATAATCGCAATAATACCATAACTGCGAATCAAATGAGGCCGATAACCGTTATTTTTGTGCGGGACAAGCGCCATCTTTACGCTGCTACGCGCACGTTTAATAATCGATTTGGCGACTGTTTTGTTTTTGTTTGTTTTCGCTTTCACGATAGTACTAATATAAAACACTTATGAATAAAAAGCGAGTCCTCGCTATCTACAGTTTTCTTTGCACCTTGTCTATATCCTGGTGATCCAAGCCATAATAATGGGCTATTTCATGCCACAGGGTGCGCTTTATTTGCTCAAATAGCTCAGTATCATTGTTTGAAATTGCCAGAATTGGATTCTTGAATAGCGTGATTTTGTCGGGCAACACAAAATTATAATTTGCACCGCGTTTTGTCAACGGAATACCTTCATACAGTCCAAGCAGTAGATGATTATGCCCAACCTTCATTTTCACTATTTGCTCATCCGTTGGCTCGTCTGCCATCACAATCGCGACGTTTTCAAGGCCCTTAATATAATGAGGCGGCAATTCATTCATCGCCTTAGTGATTAACGCGTCAAACTCAGCGTCTGTCATATTAATATTATAACTCTTTATTCGTCAGCAAACGTAAACCAGTCGGGATCGTGATGAATATCATCAACAACTTGGTCCCAAAACTTTTCCAGTGAGTCCTCGTCGACTTGTTCATCAAGCATAATGTCGTCTTGCATACGATGAGTATCGGCTATATCGTCAGTCGAAGAATCTATCTCTTGAAATTGCAGGTAATTTAGTAATGTCATGTTTGTTTTTTTATTGTTACGCAACTATTTAAGCATAAAAACAATAAAAAAGCAAGTGTTAGAACTCTTGCGTAACAAACTTTTGCTTGTTAGTGCGCTCGACGGTCTCTTCGATCTTTTGCGTTTTTTCATCCGAGAAGATTTCTTTGGTGTTCTCTTGAATTGTGCTTTTATTATTACCTGCTTGATTCAATGTCACTATTACAATAACGAGCGCAATAACCGCCAATACCCCCAGTACTATTAACGAGATGCTTCTTTTTGTCATAATTTTAGTGCGTTACCCTCTGTGCGCCGCTCTCCGCACTTACCCATTGTGGATTACCCGATATAACTCCGTTATTATTGTTACCTGACGAATCAACCAACGTGCCACCGCTGCCTTCATTGAACGCCCAATGCGCGCGCAAATCACAGCTTGCACCGCCGCAGCCAGTCGCATCTTGAGAAAAGTCGCCTAGTAAATGCAGCCTTACGATATTCGCTGGAAGCTCTTTTCCATAAAACCGTACTTCATCAAGATCACCCGCAAAATCATACGGCGCTATACCAGATCCAGATCCATTTCCCCCGATATAAAGAACACCGTCACCCGCAATAACGTTCGCCCAAGTACTAGTCGACCCATTAGAATCGTAATCCCAGTAGATCGTATCTCGGTCGGCTGCGTAGTTGTATGTTGTTACGAAGTGATGCCACTCATTAATAGTGTTTGGAGACGAGAACATAAACGCCCCATTGGTTGATTGTGAAAAACCAAGAGAACACTCACCTTCGGTATTTGAGCAAGATATTAACCCTCCAAAATCAGTATCAGTCAACCACCCATAGACGTCCTCCGGCCACGAGCTATTCCTTTTTCCGATAATTAACCGATAATCGGATAATTGCGAAACTGAATCACGCTTAATCCATCCCTCTATGGTAAACTCGCCCGTCAGATCAAGGCTTGCTGAATCAGACACCGTTACATAGTCGCCACTGCCATCAAAACTCATTGCATAACTTCCACTAGCTGGCGCTACAATCGCACCGTTATTGCCATTACCGGATGAATCGGTAATCGTTGTTCCGCTACCTTCATCAAAATGCCACAAACCAACAAGGTTAGATTCATTAGTAAATGTCGACGCGTAATGTTCGCCAACCTCGGTACCACCAAGAATCCGATTATATATACGCACTTCATCCACCTCTCCGGCAAATTCACGCGGGCAATAACTTGAATCGACTGGGTCTCCACCGATGTATAAAGGTTTGGACGATGTCGTCAAATTTCCACTGAATGGCCCACCGCCAAACGTCTGTTCGACATCGTCGACTAGCGCACCATTGACATAAAGTTTCATATCCGGTCCCGCAGCAAAGGTTCCAACGACATGATACCACTCGTCAAGTGCCGGGAAAGTGTAGTCCGTTGCCACAATCCCACCAGCAACTTGAACGTCAAAATACATAACTGATTGATCGACGTCCACACCCATTTCGTATCCGCCAGTTCCACCCTCTAACTTTCCAACTACCGTCCGCCAATCATTGTCAGAGGCAACCGAGCTGGGATATACCCAAGTCTCAATCGTTAAATTATTCACTATATTTAAACCCGCCGATGATGGAACCCTGGCATAATCTTCCTGACCATCAAATGCAAGTCCGCCTCCAGCTGGCGGAGCGCCTGCGCCACCAGCACAATCACCCTCCACCACGGCACCGTCTTCAGAAGTCACGTGATAAACAGCGCCGGTACTAATTGACGTAGCGCTAATGCAATATTCACCAGAAGTTATACTGTAATCGTAGTCAGTATCGGGACTTTTCGGCAAGCCCAAACCTCCGTTTGCGGCTTCTTCCGTAGCTGGATAGTTACCATCATCAGAAGTAGACTTATCAAGCGCAAGCCTAGTTGTCGCGTTTTTTAAATCAGACTGCAACGTGCCAGCTATTGCCCTACCGGATATACCTTGGTAAGAAATCACGACTATTGTGACTAGTATGCCCATAACCACTATCACCACCAGAAGTTCGACTATTGTAAAGCCATCAGAAAAATATTTGTTATCTTTCTTCATATAAAATTCAGTATAGCATAAACATTAAGTGTGGCAACACCAGCCCCGCGGAATGTGAACCGCAGAAAAAACTAAGCCTTTTCGAGAGATACGGTCAAGCTAAAATCGTCGATCTTTGCAACAACTAAATAGTTAAGGCTTCCCTCGTCAAGCATCTCAACGGCCAGTGTTTCGCCAATGATAACTTCCCTATTAGCCTTAATAGCCTCCTTCAATTCGGTACTCTCTGTCGCCAAAATCAGTTTTATGCGGTCGTCAATATTTAGTCCTGCGTCTTTACGAGCGGATTGGATGTGACGGATTACTTCGCGCGCCAAACCTTCACTCTTTAATTCTGGCGTGATTTTCAAATCGAGTGCAAACTCTTTACCAATTTTTACTGACTTAACGTTTAATTCTTCCGTCAAAATATCTTCAAAGTTTACAAATTTGCCTTCGCTTAGAATCGTTACGCTGGCTAGCGGTTGTCTGACTTTTAGCTGTTCTTTGGCGCGAGTGCTTAAGCCCTGTTGAACGTAATCACGTACAGTTTCCATCTCGCCCATTACTAGTTCATTAACATATCCAGACTTTGGCCAATCAGTTAGGTGCACACTCTCGCCACCAGTCAACTTTTGGTACAGTTCCTCTGACAAGAACGGCGTAAATGGCGCCAGTGTTTGGCTGAGTTTTACTAATACGTAATGTAATGTTCTATAAGCGTTATTTTTGTCGGTTGTATCACCAGCTTTCCAAAAACGACGACGGCTGCGCCTGACATACCAGTTGCTTGCGTCCTCGATAAACGGCAAAATCGGCTTCATGGCATTTGGAATGTCATAGCCATCCATATTTTTTTCAACTTCATTAATTAATTGATGCAGACGACTAACAACCCATTGATCAAGCGGATTAGTCAAAACGTCCGTTGGGTCAGATAAATCACCCTTGAATTCCCATTTATCAACTTCGGCATACATCGTAAAGAAGTCATACATATTCCAAATCATCGATAATTTGCGCGCCACATCACCAACTTCTTTATCTTGCAGCGAGAAATCTTCGCCACTAAGAAGTGGGCTAGAAATCAGCAAGAATCGTAAACTGTCAGCACTAAATTGGTCCATCAAAACATTTGGATTAGTAAAGTTGCCATAGCTCTTACTCATCTTGCGACCATCATTACCAGCAACGTTGCCGGTCACGATAACGTTTTTAAACGCATTGTGGCCAAACAAGCCGACATTTACAGCGTGGACATAGTAAAACCACGCTCTAACCTGCCCAACATACTCGACGATAAAGTCGCCTGGGAAGTTTTTCTCGAACTTTTCGACATTTTCGAATGGATAGTGGAATTGCGCAAATGGCATGCTGCCCGACTCGAACCAACAGTCGATAACCTTGTCGATTCGGCTGTATTTGACGCCATCAATTTCGAAAGTAATATCGTCAACCCATGGGCGATGATAATCCTCCAACTCGACACCGCTTAGCTCTTTTAATTCGGCGTAACTGCCAATAACTTTGGCAAGCTCTTTACCATTTTTGTCGGTACCCTTCCATACTGGCATAGCAGTCGCCCAAAAACGATCGCGCGACAAGTTCCAGTCAGGCGCAGTCTCGACAGTTTTTTCGAAACGACCATGCTTGATATGTGGAGGAAACCAATTTATGTGTTCAGTGTTCTCGACCAGCATTTGTTTGCGTTGACCATCGATATCCATGAACCAACTTGGATGTGCACGATACATTAATCTGTTGCCCGTTCGTGGGTTGTGAGGATATTCGTGGCGGATATAATCTATCTTCCAAACAACGCCACGTTCGTGGAGAGTCTTGGCAATAGTTTTGTTGATTTCCCAAACATCGGCGCCCAGCCATTCAGTCTCGGTGTATTTACCATATTCGTCCAACACGTGTACAACCGGAATCTTGTGCTGCATAGCCATATTAAAGTCATCTTCGCCGTAAGCTGGTGCAATATGGACAATACCAGTACCGTCCTCGGTTGTAACAAAATCAGCTGACCAAATTTTGTGTGCATTTTCGCCACGATCGCCAAATAATGGTTCGTATGATTTACCAACCAAGTCCTTGCCCTTTATTTTGCGTACAACCTTATAATCTAATAGGTTGTGTTTTTCGTCTGTCAAAACTTTTTCGAGCGTGCTTTCAGCCAAGACAAATTGTTCATCACCTATTTCAACCTCTACATAATCAATCTTTTTATTAATCGCAAGCGCTGTATTGCCCGGTAGAGTCCATGGTGTAGTCGTCCAAACCAACAAAGTCATGTCTTCGCCGACAATTTTAAACTTCGTAAAAACACTTGGATCCGTCACCATAACATATGCTCCAGCATCCATCGTAACTTCAGCTTTAGACAAAGGTGTTGCCCACTTGGTGTCATACATCAATACGCGTTCGCCTTCATAGATTTTGCCTTTTTCGTAAAGCTGTTTGAACGCCCACCAAACAGATTCCATGTAGGTTTTGTCCATGGTTTTATAGGCGCCCTTAAAATCAACCCAGCGACCAATTCGATCAATCGTATCTTCCCACAGGTCACCAGTTGCGACCATGCTTTCGCGGGCAGTCGTAATATATTCCGCTAGGCTAATTTTGGTACCAATATCATGCCTGTCAGTAATCCCAAGTTTTTTCTCGACAAAGTTTTCGGCCGGCAAACCATGACAATCCCATCCCCAAACACGTTCAACCCGCTTACCTTTCATAGTTTGGTAACGAGGGATGGCGTCTTTAACGATGCTTGAAAGCAAGTTTCCATGATGCGGTACACCAGTAATAAACGGAGGCCCATCATAAAAAACATACGAATTGTCAATTGGACGCATTTCAATAGATTTTTCAAAAGTCTTGTTTTTCTTCCACTCGGCAACTATGTCTTTTTCGTATTCAGCTGCTCGGCGCCTGGTACCTGATTTGAATTTCATCGTTTTTCTCCTTCTTTTACCATTACTATTTCGGGAATCATATTGTCGTGCATCCTTTCGGACCCGGGTATTTCCCTAAAACCCCATTTTCTATAAAAAGCCTTGGCTCGCTCGTTGAATGATGCAACACCCAGGTAGATTGGCTCAAGCGGGTTTGACCACTCAAGCACTTTTTTCATAAGTTCACCGGCAACACCCTTGCCATGGTATTCTTTATCGACATAAAGAGCCCCTAGTTGTTGCCTACCCTCCTTGTCGCGATACGGCGTCGCCATACCGATTACCCTACCACCAGAGTCTTTTGCCACGAACGAACCAAAATCTGGATTATTTTTATTTTCTGCCAGCTTGTTTCGTTTTTCTTGCAACGCTTCGGGTTTTAATTTATCCTCGTATCGCTGGCGAATCCAGTCCTCCAATATGCCATGCTCTGCATTTACGTAAGTCTCCAACCAAGATTGCATGACCATACGGGCAATAGGCTCGACATCGTCGGCCCGTGTATTGGATATATAGAACTCGTACGTTTGCTGTGACACAGATTTTTTCCTTTCCAAACAAAAAATCCCTATTTAGCCACTGGAATCCACTTTTGCATAAAGCTTTGGCGGACGGTACCATCCAGTTTCTAAAAAGAGATTCTTCTTAGCACTTATTTGTTCGATTTGACGCTTCGATATCGTTCGGTTCTACTTTTGCATGTCACAATTTCTTCCGAAGAACATTCGCGGCTGATAACCGCTCACCTTTTATGGATGCTCTGCTATCATTATAATCTGTTTTTACTACGATGCAAGTCAGGACCGACCCTTATACAAACAAGCTGCTGCCGAATTCCATAATCATGACGGCAATAGCCACCACAAATATTAAAACGACGGCAAAAACATCAAAGTCTTTTTCAACAAATTTTCTAGCTTTTTTATCCAAATTTCGCGTTAAATACAGGTTACCTTCTTTGATATTGTATCTGGTAATCGCAAATAACATCGCAATCGTCGCGACATCTACCGACAGGCACCACGGGCACAAAGCGTGAATAAAATACGTTCCAATAATAAACAGGTAAGCTGCAAAAATGAAAGCAAAAACAGCCGCCAGTTGCAGCCCCAACATGAACTTTTTTGGAAATTTAACACCCATCAAAGCAGCAATTGCAAAAACAATAAATAATGGCTCGGACGTCATACCAATAAAGCTATTCGGAAAGCCAAACATCGATGCGTACGAAGTCTTGCCGACTGTACCGCAACTAATCACTGAGTTAATATCACAGCTCAGACTGGCGTTTGGATCTTTTATAAGTTCGATCGCTTCGACTGACAGTACAAAAGCCGCCAAAAGCGCGGCCAAACTAGCAATTAAAATTATGATAAACAACCAGCGATTTTCGCGCATTTGCTTGTCTTTGTGAGTAAAAAAATTAATTATTTTGTGAAACATAATAACTTAGCTCCGTTATTGTTGGCAGCGGCAAACCACTCCACATACTTTGCATAACTCCGCTGTCGCTGACCGCTACTACCGTCGGGTATTCTACGATACCATACATTTCGCAGAACCTTGAACCGCCCTCCGTATCGGGATCCATCGTGTCCAGTACATGGCCAGTTCTAATCTCAAAATCACGTAAATAATCAGTCACCGTCCTAGTTGTGTCCGTATTGTCTTTGAATATCACCACCGCTTTCATGACTAGTCCTTCTGGTTTTTTTGCTCACGACGTTGTTCGAGGATTCTAACAAAATCATCAAGAGTCTTGAACTTATAAAATACACTAGCAAACCTGACGTATGCAACTTCGTTGCGTTTAGCCAGCTCGTCTAATACCTTATCGCCAATTTGTTTTGAAGTAATTTCATTATCACCAAGCGCATAAAGTGCGTCTTCAATACCGTCAATCATTTCTTCAACTTCGACTTCTGAGGCAAAAAACTTGCCGACTGACCGTTTGATAGCGCTAGATAGTTTTTCGCGCTCGAAAAGCTCGCGTACGCCGCTTTTTTTAATAACCGCAAGGTTAGGCTTTTCAACACGTTCATAAGTAGTAAAACGCTTGCCATCAGGTGATTCACGGCGACGACGAATAGTCAGGCCATCACCGACCTCACGTGATTCGATTACTCGGCTGTCGCCAATATTATACTTGGCCATAAAAGTCTAGTTATCCTCGTTTTTTGGTTTCTTGTTTTTCTTGCGACGTCTCAAAAAGGCAGGAATGTCTGACCTCTCGTCCTCTTCAACCGGTTGATTCCAAATATCAGCTGATTCTTCTTCGGAGAATATCGCAGCCGATTCAGTATGGTCACGATCCAAACTTAGATCGATATTGCCAACCGTTTCATCAGTTACATCCATAGCCGATAAATCACTTTTTGCTTCATCTTTCATGTCTGGCTGTTTGTGGAAGTATGCCGAGTCAAATCCTGTCGCAATGACCGTAATAATTAACTCGTCTTCAAGTTCAGCCTTCAATGTTGCACCAAAGATGATGTTTGCATCAGGCGATACAGCACTGGTAATAATCTCGGCAGCTTCTTGGATTTCGCTCATACTCATATCATAACCACCGGTTACGTTGAACAATACGCCCTTAGCGCCATCAATCGATACTTCAATAAGTGGTGATTCAATAGCCTGTTGGGCGGCTTGGACAGCCCTATTTTCGCCACTTGCGCGGCCAATTCCCATAAGTGCTGATCCAGCGTTACTCATGATGGCTTTGACGTCGGCAAAGTCGAGGTTAATTAAACCATGTTCGGTAATTAGCTCTGAAATACCCTGGACACCTTGCCTTAGGACATCGTCAGCAATCTTGAATGTTTCAAGCAGTGGCGTTCGCCTGTCGATTGTCTGCAATAATCGATCATTTGGAATCGTAATAAGGGTGTCAACGTGACGTCCCAATTGAGAAATTGCCCATTCAGCATTTTTGCGGCGCTTTTCGCCCTCAAAACTAAATGGTTTTGTGGCAACACCAACAACCAAAATACCAAGTTCGCGTGCAACTTCGGCAACAATATATCCAGCACCACTGCCGGTTCCGCCACCAGCACCGATGGTAACAAAAATCATATCAGCGCCAGTTATGGCGTCTTTTATTGCATCACGAGACTCGTTGGCAGCCGCTTCACCAACCGTAGGGTCAGCACCAGCACCTAGACCACTTGTAGTGTTATTTCCAAGGTGAATTTTTACATCAGCCTTGCTGTTGTGCAAAGCTTGCGCGTCAGTGTTCATCGCAATAAATTGAACGCCGGTTAACCCAGCATCTTTCATTCGATTAACGGCCGAGCCGCCGGCTCCGCCCACACCAACTACTTTGATACTAGCAAAAGTTTGTATGTCGCTTGGTTTTACTTCAGGCATCGTATATATACTCCAATACTCTTATTCATTATCTAGTATAACACCCCAAGGAAAAAACGCTACGGCCTAAAACGCTTCATGATTTTAGAGATAATATTTAGGCCACTCGAAAGTGTATTTTTGCCGATAGATTTTGAATGGAATCCAGATGCGCCACCACCAGCTTCTGCGTCAATTAACATCAATCCCAGCGCCGTAGCAAACTGTGGTTGGTCTATGCCATCAGCAACACCAGCATAACCCGTTGGTACACCAACGCGAGCCGCCAAACCTAGTGCCTCTTTGGCATATTCGGCAATTCCCTTCAATTTAGCTGTTCCGCCAGTAATAACAGCGCCACTTGGCAATTTACCAGCGCGTCCTGCCCGCTTTAATTCACGATTAACCGCTTCAAATATTTCTTCGAGTCGTGCCTCAACAATATCGTCGATCTCGGACGTATTAAAGCTATGAATATCACCGCTATGTTTGATACTTATGCCAGACGAATCGCCACGAATAATAGCCGAACCGTGTTCGACTTTGAGTTTTTCGGCTATTTCTGGGTCGGTTTTTAGACCAATCGCCAAATCATTTGTGATGTTTATTCCACCAATTGGTATAACTGCGGCAAATTGCAGATCACCTTCTTCATAGACCGCAACGTTAGTCGTAGAGCCGCCAATATCAATTAAAACAACCCCGTTTTCAATCTGTTGCTCGGTCAACACTGAGCGAGCTGCGGCAATGCCAGCAACAACAATTGAACGTGCCGAAACTTTGGCCGATTCAGCCGCTTTTTGTAAGTTTGCCAGATGTGGTGCCAGAACCGAGATTACATTAGCGTCAATTTCGAGCCTCGTTCCAGTCATGCCGATTGGATTTTTGATGTTATCTTGGCCGTCCAGCTTGTATGAGTGAGGAATAACTTCCAATACTTCCCTGTTTGCCGGAACTTTACCCAAAGTTGCTACTTCTTCGATGCGAACTAAATCTTCGTGAATAATTTCGTGCGTCGCACTGCCAACTGCAATCATGCCATCGGTATGTGTACTAAGGACATGCGATCCGTTGATACTTATCGCAGCCACATCAACCTGATATCCACTCATTCGCTCGGCTTCACCCAAAGCATCATCAATAGCCTGAGCTGGCCCAGCCAAGTTGACTACTGTGCCTTTTCTCATACCGTTGTTTGGTGCTGTGCCTACGCCAACAATAGTTGGAACACCAGTCGTACCATCAATATGGCCGATTACACAGCGCACGGTTGTCGTGCCTACATCTATTCCTGCTGCATACTTTGAAGAAGCTTCTTGCATAACATAAAGTATAACGCTTATGAACAATTTTGACTAGACACCAAGCGCCAGCAAAGCTTAGAGCTTGGTTAGTATTTCGGCACCATCTTCGGTAATTAATACCGTGTGTTCAAAGTGTGCCGCTAAACTGCCGTCGCGAGTGCTGATTGTCCAGCCATCGTCATCGGTTTTTATAGCATGCCCACCCAGTGTTGCCATCGGCTCAATCGCAATCGTATCACCGGGCATCAACATAACGCCTGTACCCTTGACGCCAAAATTTGGCACCTCTGGTGGCATCTGCATCTTTTGACCAATGCCATGACCTACTAAATCCCTAATAATCCCAAGTTTGCCTTCGGCAAGAACTTTCTCTATTGCAGCACCAATATCACCTGTGCGGACAGGTCCTTTTATAGAGTCAATTCCAGCATAAAGACTACGTTCGGTAAACTTTAATAAGTGTTTTTTGACACCACTTGGTTCTTCACCAACAACCATTGTAAATGCACTGTCGGTTTTCATACCCTTGTAGGTTATGACTAGATCAAAACAAACTACATCACCTTTTTCAAACGCGTAATCAGTCGGAATACTATGAACCAGTTGTTCATTCGTTGATATGCAAATCGCATTTGGAAAGTTAACTTCTGAAGTTTTGTAGGTTACTTCTGCTCCGCGAGCTTTTATCTCGCTCTCAACCCATGTATCAACTTCAAGTTCGGTCATTCCAACCACTACACGCTTTTTTATACCATCAAGAATCGAGGCTAGTATTTTACCGCCTTCGCGCATAGCTTGTATTTCGGCTGCTGTCTTTTCTGGTTGAATCATAGTTGGGCTAATTTATATGCTGAAAGTTCTTCCATAATCCTATCATGGATTTGACCGACGGTCCCAACACCGTCAATGTGTGCAATATTAATTCCATTGTCTGTGAAAAAGCCAAGTATCGGATACATTTCTTGTCGGTATTGCTTTATACGTGCATCAATAATTTCAATTGTGTCATCCGCCCTACCGCGAAGTTCAAGTCGTTTGACAATTTCTGACCTTGGTACTTCTAGTACAAGAACCAGACCGATTGATCGGCCGTGTTGAGGTTGACTGTCTATCAACCACTTGGCTTGGTCAGAGTTTCGAGGAAATCCATCCAAAATTACTTTGTCTATATTTGACGCTTTACCCAAAGATTCACCAACTATTTTGTTGATTTTTTCGTCGGGCACTAATTCGCCTTTTTGCTGAAGCTTTAGAACCTCATCATCCCTGGTATCGCGCAAAAGTTGTCCAGCTGAAAGCCAGCGCCATCCTTGGCGAGCCGCCAAGACTTGCCCCTGCACGCTTTTACCAGCACCAGCTGGTCCAAAAATTAAAATCATAACGAAGTTTCCTCCTATTTTTAGTTTAGCGCGTCTTTGACGAGTTTGGCTATCAGCGCACCGTCAGCAGCATTACCAAGTTCTTTTTTAACGGCACCAATTACCTGACCCATGCCGCTCATATTTGTAACATTCATTGATGTAATGGTGTTTTTGATAACTTCAGTTATTTCGGCTTCGGAAAGTTGCTTTGGTAAATATTCAGACATAACCTTAGCTTCGGCACGTTCGTTTTCGGCAAGTTCTGGACGTCCAGCCTCGTCGTAAATCAATGCGCTTTCGTTACGCTTTTTAACTTCGCGGGCAATCAGTTGTTCAATCGTTGAATCATCCAAACCTTCTTCGCGTTTATTCTGGACAATCTCTTCACTCAGCATCACAGCCTTTAGACCGCGTAATACTTCGCCAGCAAAACGATTACCGCCTAATAAGGCGGCTTTTAAATCGTTATTAATTTGCTCTTTTAGGGCCACTTTAGCGCAGTCCCATGCGGGTTTTTTCTAGCTTGTCGGCCTTGCGTGCTTTGCGAACAATCGCACTTGCGCGTCGCTCTGGTTTAGAAATTGGTTTCTCAAAACGCATAACAGATTTTGCCTGCATTAAAACACCGCTCTGTAAAACCTTGCGATTGAAACGACGAATTAAATTCTCGTTTGCTTCTCTTTCATCTTTTCGTATTACTTGTACCATATAGACCTCATTCTACCAGAGATATAACCGATATGCAACACTAAGCCTCGACTTTAATATGGAGTAATCGCCCCTCAACGGATTTATTGCCATTCCATTCGTTTATATTTGGGTGGTACCAGGCAGTGACTACTGTACCAATTTCAACAAAAAATTCACTTCTGGCATTGAATGCCAAAAAATGCATTCTGTTGCCCGCACTATCATGCAGTTCGATTTTTACATGTTGGCCATCTGCGCCCATAGTGCGCACATTTCTGACTGTTAATTTTTCGCTTTTTATCACTGGCTCTTTGTTGCCATTACCAAAAGGCTCCAACATATCAAACAAAACAATTTCTTCTTCGGTTAGTTCATTCAACTGCGCGTCTAAATCCTCACCTGGCAATAAATGCCGTTGCTCGTCGCGCAAACTAAATAGCGAATGATAGTATTCGTTTAATGCCCTGCGAAACGCATCAATATTCTCTTTGGGCAAAGTCACGCCGGCTGCCAATTTGTGACCGCCGCCTTTTGTAATAACTTCTTTGCTGGCCTTCAAAGCATCAGCCGCGCTAAAATTGCCGTAACTTCTGGCTGAACCTTTTGCAATATCATCAATTTCTTGCAACACAAAAGCTGGCTTTTTGTATCTTTCGAGTATTTTAGACGCCACAATTCCAACTATCCCATGATTCCAGTCAACGCCACTCAACACCAGTACTGAATCATTTTTATATTTGTCGGCTTGTTTGATGGCTTCTTTAAAAATTTTGTCCTGATCAATACGGCGCTGCACGTTTAGGTCGTCAAGATGCTGAGCATACTCAAGCGCTTCATTTTTGTTATTAGCCAACAGCATTTCTAGGGCAATTTGTGCCGTTTCCAAACGACCCGCAGCATTCATTCTTGGCCCCAAAACAAAGCCTAACGTTCTAGCGTTAATAGTCTCTCTTTCAACAGCCGCTACTTTCATCAAAGCCGCCAGACCTGGACGCCTGGTTTGCTTTAATACCTTCAAGCCCCAATGTACAAAAATACGATTTTCATCCGTCAGCGACACAATATCGCACACCGTGCCAAGCGCCACTAGGTCCAATAGCCATTTCTCTTGCCCAATCGGCAAGCCATCAATCTTTGATTGCATCGCTTGAACCAGTTTGAAAGCTACTCCCACACTGGCCAAATCCACAAAAGGATACTTACTATCTAGCCGCTTTGGATTTATAACCGCCACAGCCGGTGGCTGAACATCTGCAACATTATGGTGGTCCGTCACAATCACATCAACACCCAGACTATTAGCTTTTTCTATCTCGGCGTGGCTTAAACTGCCGCAGTCCACAGTGATAATTAAATTCGCACCACCAGATGCAATTTTTTCAACCGCATCACTGGTCATACCATAGCCCTCGACAAACCGATTTGGTATAAAAACTTCGACGTTTTTGTAGCCAAAACTATTAAAAGCGTCGACCAACAGGGCCGATGCCGTCAAACCATCAATATCATAGTCGCCATAGATAACAATTTTTTCTTTGTCTTTCTTTGCGCGAACCAACCGCTTTATAGCTTTGTCCATATCGGGCAACAAGAATGGATCGTGCAAAGACGAATAGTCCGGCGACAAAAACGCCTGCCTTTGATTGGCGCCAATGCCTCTGGCGTCAAGTATCCTATCAATTAAAGACATTTTAGAAGTCAGAAGACGATCGCTTTGGGCGACCCGCTTGCTGTTGAGATTTAATCACAATTCCCTGCAGCTCTTTGAAAATCGGAAACTGTTTGTTAGTCGAATAAATTTTAGTGTTACTTTGCTTTTCGCTAGATAGAAAACCTACTTTTTCCAATCGTTTCAATTCGCGTTGGATGTTGCCTGGATCTTCTTTGATGAGCTTTGCTAGACCTCTGACATGGGTGCGAAAATCAGGATATTTTGCATACACCACAACAATCTTTCGTCTCACCCGAGATGTAATAAAAACGTCTAACATATTCTCCCTTACATTTTCTATCTCATTTACTATTTTCTATCCTAGCACAATATTACAACGTTAGGCAACGGTAATTTAGCTCAACCCACATAGTCGAACTAATGCCAATTCAAAACAATCTGATTTATCTTGGCAATTGTATCTTCGTGTGAAGGGATAGTATTCTGATTATAATAGTGGTCAATGCCCATAAAGTTTTCTTTGACATCCAAAATATGCAGCTCGTCTGCCAACATGTGCGCCTTATCAACCGCCGGAACAGTCGATATAGGGGTAGCTACCACTAACCTCTTAATCCGAATCGGTTTCATAAACTCAACGGCAACGTCCAATGAAGCTCCAGTATCAAGTCCATCAGCGACTAAAATAACAACGTGATCACGCATCATATCATTGTTAATTAATCCGCCATCACCCAGCAGACGATTTATTTTTTGAAAAGCATTTTGTTTTTCTTGCTCGAAATAGCCATGATATTCACTGTTATACTCTTCCATTTCGCCCGCCGAGAACATTCCGTTATACGTAAAGCCACCGTTTTGCGAAACACCGCCGATGCTAATACCCTCACCTGGTACTTCTATTTCTTCGACCAATAACATAGTTAATAAACAGTGTAATGATTTGGCTATTTGTTCGCCAACCAAAACAGCGCCGTCGCTTAACGCGACCACAACGCAGTCATCATAACGATACTTCTCTAACAGCTCTGCCGCCAGCAATTGCCCAGCTTGTTCGCGATTCTCAAAATACATATGCTTATTTTAGCAGTATAATCATAGATATGCACTATTACGAGGTTGCGCCGAATAAAATAATCCGAGCTGATGCTTCGACTTTTACGTATTCTTGTGATCAGCCGCTGTCCATTGGCCAGATTGTCATAATAGAGATTGGCAAAAAAAGCACTGTCGGAGTCGTAACCCAAAACGTTGCAAAGCCCGCTTATAAAACAAAAGACATCTCGACGATAATTACGGATGTCGTGCTGCCTCATCAATTAGTATCACTCGCCTCTTGGCTATCAAGTTATTATGCTTCTCCGCTGGCAAACGTTATTCAGACCATATTACCCAGAGGAATAGACAAAAAACGACGCCCATCAACAAAAGAATCTCAAAAAATAACCAAAAGAGACCGAACAAATATTTTATTCAATGACGAGCAGAACACCGTAATAAAGTCACTCGGCGACTCAGGACCAGGCACGTTCCTGCTGCATGGAGTCACGGGATCGGGTAAGACCGAAATATATATTAAAGCCGCCAAAGATGCCGTAAATGACAACAAATCAGCCATCATATTAGTACCAGAAATTGCCCTAACCCCCCAGCTTATTTCTGAATTTTCAAATCACTTTGACAATCTGCTGGTGACACACTCAAAAATGTCCGAGTCTGCGCGGCACAAAGTATGGCTTGAAGCCTTAAATAGTACCACACCCCGCGTTGTTATTGGCCCAAGATCGGCTTTGTTTCTGCCGCTAAAAAACATCGGCGTAATCGCTATCGACGAGTCACACGAGCCAAGCTACAAGCAAGAACAATCGCCAAAATATTCCGCGCTCAGGGCAGCTTCTGTATTGGGACAACTTCACAAAGCCAAAGTTATTTTGGGAAGCGCCACGCCAAGCGTAATGGATAGATACCTGGCAGAAAAGTCAGGTAAACCCATACTAAACCTTACTAAACCAGCCCGTGACGGAAGCACCCCTCCAGACATAAAACTGATCGATATGACTAGTCGCAAAAACTTTAGTCAACATCGGTTTTTATCGGACTATTTAATTGAACAAATTAAAAATACCTTGGCAGATAAAAAACAGTCATTAATATTTCATAATCGACGAGGTAGTACGAGCGTCACGCTTTGTGAAAAATGCGGTTGGATAGCGGTCTGTCCAAAGTGCCAGCTGCCACTCACTCTTCACACCGACAAACACTTATTGCTCTGTCACATATGCGGTTATTCAACCAAAGCGCCAACCAACTGCCCTGTCTGCCAAAGCACCGACATCATCCATAAAGGTATTGGCGTCAAATTAGTCGAATCCGAGCTTAAAAGAATATTTCCGAATGCCAATATCGCAAGATTCGACAATGACAATAATTCTCAAGATTCAATGGATAAACGGTACGAAGACATTTATAACGGCACAATCGACATAATCATAGGCACTCAAACCGTAGCCAAGGGATTGGATTTGCCAAATCTAAGGACGGTTGGAGTAGTTCAAGCCGATACAGGCCTCGTGCTACCGGATTATACATCCGAAGAGCGCACATTCCAGCTGTTGGCTCAGGTTGTTGGACGCGTTGGGCGAGACAAACACCAAACGAACGTTATTGTTCAGACCTACCAACCCAATCACCGGATTATATTGAGTGGTTTAAACCAGGATTATGAATCATTTTACAAATACATTTTAGACAAGAGAAAGGCCGGATCGTTCCCACCATTCTCATATTTGCTCAAATTAACGTGCGTATATAAAACCGAGGCAGCCGCAATAAAAAACTCCAAAGCCCTGGCAATAAAACTTCGGCAGACCTTCCCCGACATAAAAGTATCAGGACCAACCCCATCGTTTTATGAACACCTAAATGGCAATTGGCGCTGGCAGCTAGTATTAAAAAGCTCAAAACGAGACTCGTTATTACAAGTCTTAAAGCTGGTACCACAAAACTACTGGCAATCCGATATCGACCCCACTAGCCTCCTATAGGAACCCCTGATATAATAGTGTGGATGTCCGCAGTAGAAAAAATCATTACCCTACCCGATCCCAGGCTACGCCAAAAATCTGAAAAGATATACGAGGTCACGCCCGAGATACTACAACTAGTCAAAGATATGACTGAGGTTGCTTTGGATTGGGAGAATTCACGCCCTCACGAAATCAGTGCGGCTCTATCAGCCGTCCAAATTGGTCAGCCAAAGCGCGTAGTTATCATCAGAAGCGACCTAGACAACAAAGAATCTAAGGATTTTACAGCGCTAATAAACCCACAAATCGTAAAATACGAAGGCAGTGTTTCTTCGGATTACGAGGGTTGCCTTAGTGTTTCTGGTGTCTACGGTCAAGTGCCCAGATACGAAAAAGTCCGCGTAAAAGCTATGGATATAGACGGCAACGAAGTGCGATTCAAGGTTGATGGTTTTTTGGCCCGAGTAATTCAACACGAAATTGACCACACCAACGGAATCGTTTTCATCGACCACATCCGTGATGATAAAGACGCATTCTATACCCTCGACAAGAAAGGCGAACTTCAACCCCTTGATTATGAAAAATTTATTAACAAAAATAGTATTCTTTGGGACTGAAGATTTTAGTCTAGTTGCACTCCGCGGTTTAGTTGAGCGCGGTTTTAATGTTGTCGCTGTAATTACCAAGCCCGATAGTAAAAAAGGTCGTGGCCAAAAACTAGCAATCTCTAGTGTTAAAAAATATGCCATCGATAACAATATACCAGTCTGGCAACCATCAAAAGTAGCCGACATCAATCCCGATATAAAAAACCTTGGTCTCGATATAACCGGAGTGCTATCTAGTTACGGCAAAATAATCCCCCAATCAACTATCGATTTGTTTAACCCTGGCATTATCAATATTCATCCATCACTACTCCCAAAATACCGAGGCGCATCCCCTATTGAGTCAGCTATAAAAAACGGCGACGGTCAAACCGGTGTTACAATCATGAAGCTAGCAGCTGGCATGGATTCAGGCCCAATCTATGGCCAAATAACTCACGACCTATCCGGAAAAGAAACGCGTCCAGAATTATATCAAACACTATCGCAAATCGGCACCGACCTACTAATCAACCTTTTGTCTAAAATCATAGATAGTTCATTGCAGCCAAGTGATCAAAATGATGATCAAGCCACCTACTGCGCACTGATCAAAAAAGAAGATAGCCAATTAGATCCAAGCGTCCTCACCGCTAACCAAGCCGAGAACGTCGTCAGGGCCCATATAGGCTACCCAAAAACAAAAGTTGAGGTATTGGGCCATCAAGTGATTATATTGAAAGCACACGTCTCTGAAGTCAAAAAATCGGCCCTAGACATTGAATGTCAGGACCGAAAGTTTTTATCCATAGATGAGCTAATTGCACCCAGCGGTCGAAAAATGTCAGGCAAAGACTTTTTAAACGGCCATAGCCATAACTAGGCGCCAGTGCCGCCCAAAATAACTTCACGATTAGCTGAGACTTCTTTTTTGAGGTCTTCTAGCACCAAAGCCACAACATCACGATAATTTGGCCGATTTATCTCGAGCCACTTTGTCGCCGCATACTCAGCCTTAGCATTAATGTCGTCTTGGCCTAATCCCGTAGCCTCAAGCAATTGTTTGAATGTTTCATCGTTCATATATTCAGGCGCATATTTACCCAACCAATCGACAACTACACTGTCTTTTCGGTCGATAATCGACTCGAATTCTTCAAGTTGCTCGTCAGTCATACCTTCGGACAGCTTGGTACCCACGCGAAGTTCAAGCTCGTCGTATATGTGCTGCAAAAAAGGTTTTTTTTGCTCTTCCGGCAAAGCGTTGAGGCCTATTTCCTCTAAAAATTTATCATCTAGTTGGAACATATGGAGCCTCCATAGTTATTTAATCTGTATAAACTATTTTAACACGCGTTTGACTATTTCACGACTAAAGAGTTCAATTTTGTCGCCTTCTTCTAATAGTAACTTCTTGGTGGTTTTAATATTTAATCCACACATTTCGCCTTCAAATACTTCTTTGGCCTCTTGTTGTTGCCTCTGAACATTAGTGACCTTAACTTCAGCCAGCTGCTCTTTTTTGCGCATAACCCTAGCCAAAGCACCGGGAATAACTTTACCGCTGGTGACTTCGCCACCAACAATAACTTCGTCGCTAGACGTTCTAAAAATACCCTTAATAGTAAGTTTTCCGATTTCAGTCTCGACTACTTCAGGTGCAAGTAATTCTTCCATTGATGACCTAGCGTCATCAAGAAGTTTGTAAATAACACTAAATATTCTTACTTGGACTTTGTCGCGAGCTGCCAATTGCTTGACGGCAGTAGATATATCAACATTAAATCCATAGATAACTGTCTTTTGGTCCATTGCCATTCGAACATCGTTCTCGTTAATATTACCAACACCGCTGGCGACAACATGCAATGCAACCTCGCCAAGGGTATCAATCAACTTTAGGCTATTAACAACAGATGTTAACGAACCTTGAACGTCGGCTTTTACTATCACGTTAAAGTCGCGAGTCTCTGACTGCTGATCCATCATCTTAAGAAGATCGGCGCCAGTAATATTTGTGCTAGCAGCATTCTTTTCGTGTTCAATCTTTGCAACCATGGCTTTTTGCCTAGCTTCTTTTTCATTTTTGACAATATAAAAGTTGTCACCAAATTGCGGTAATTCCTTAAATCCAGTCACAATGACGGGTGTTGCTGGGCCAGCTTCTTTCAAAGTCTTGCCAGCAAAGTCTAGCAGTGTGCGAACCTTACCATATGTCGTACCGGCAACCATAAAATGCCCCGGCCGCAACATACCGTGCTCGACTAATAATCCAACAACTGGACCACGTCCAACCTCCATGTGAGATTCAATAACCAGGCCTTCGCTTGGTACGTCAATGTCAGCTTTTAAATCCTCAAGATCCGCGACCAACAAAACAAGGTCAAGCAATTTATCGATATTCTGTCCAGTTTTGGCGCTAACCTCAACCATCACAGTATCGCCACCCCACTCCTCTGGATTCAAATTGTGTTCGCTGGCCAATTGAGCCTTAACTCGCATTGGGTCGGCAGTATCTTTGTCGATTTTATTGATTGCAACTACTATTTTTGCATTGGCCGACTGAGCAAATTTAATCGCTTCAATCGTCTGAGGCTTTACGCCGTCATCAGCCGCAACAACAATAACGACTACGTCCGTAAGCGCCGCACCGTGCTGACGCAACGCCGCAAAGGCCTCGTGTCCCGGAGTATCCAGCAATGTAATTGAACGGCCATTACGAATAGTCTGATAGGCACTAATGTGTTGTGTGATACCACCTGCTTCTTTGTCTACGACCTTCGTTTTCAAAATAGCGTCCAACAAACTGGTTTTACCATGATCAACGTGTCCCATAACTGCGACAATCGGTGGACGAGTAACTGCTTTTGCCGAAAGCTCGTGCACGGGACGAGTACTTAAACTAACCGGTGTCTTGCGTTCCAGCGTTACATCAGTAATTCCCAACTCTTCGACAATAATCGTAGCTGTTTCAAAATCAATGCGCTGATTAATAGTGGCAGCAATGCCATTCTTAAACAGCTCGCCAATCAGATTAGTTACGGGCAAATTGAGCTTCTCGGCAAGTTCACCTACGGTAATCGAGTCAGCAATAGCGATGACTTTCTCTGCCATTTTAGTAAGCTCCTTCTGCCCTATAGGCGATTATTTCTTTACTTCTTTTTTCTTAGTCTTGCCCACTAGGCTCAAAGAAATTTTTCGGCTTTCTTTTTCAACATCCAAAACGACAAATTCTTTGCGTTCGTTCAATGTAAAGACTTTTTCTGGGTCAGCATCATCACCGCCGCCTAGCTCACTTACGTGAACCAAAGCTTCAACAGCTGGGCTGATTTGAACGAATGCACCAAATGGTGTGATTCGAGTGATAGTTCCCTCGACTTTTTCACCTGGCTTGAATTGATCGACTTCGGTCATCCATGGATCTTCGCTAAGTTGTTTGATGCTTAGGCTGAGGCGGTCTTTGTCGATAGCAATGATTTTCGCATCAATTGTTTCGCCAACTTTTACGTAATCGTTTGGATTATTGACTCGTTCCCAGCTGATTTCGCTGATGTGAACCAAGCCTTCAATGCCGTCAACGTTTACGAATACACCAAAGTCTACAACACCGGTTACTACGCCCTTAACAACATCACCAACGGCTAGTTTTTCAAACCTTGCGGCCAAACCATCTTTAATGGCTTCTTTTTCGCTAAAGATTAATTTGTTTGCTTTGCGATCACAGTCCAAAATTCGAACAGTCATCTTTTTGCCGATTAGGCTATTTAGACGTTGCAAGATTTCGTCCTTGTCGCTGCCGCCTACACGTGGGTAGTGTTCAGCTGATAGTTGTGAAACCGGCAAGAATCCTCGTACACCGTCATATTCAACCAACAAACCACCGCGGTTTGCATCGTATGGAGATACTTCGATAACTTGTCCTGATTCCATAATTGCCAAAGCTTCGTCCCAACCCTTATCCTTGACTGCTTTGCGCAGTGATAGTAATGAGTATCCGCTTTCAAGTTCGGTCTCGACAACACTTACTGTAACTTCATCACCAATATTTAGGCTTCGATAAAAACCTACTTCTCGGCGTGGAACCAATCCGACACCCTGAGCACCTAAATCTACAAGCAGCTCGTGCTTGCGAATTGATAAAATTTTTCCGACGACTGATTCGCCCTGTGTTAATTGCTTGACGCTGTCACCTTGACTGGCGAGCAATTCATCCATTGTTGTGGCTTTGTTTGCCATAAGTCTTTTTAGACCTCTCTATTAAATTTAATATTTCTGAGACAAACACAAAAGAAGTGTTTATCCCAAGACTGTTACTCATTGTACCTCAGATACGACCACAAGTCAAAGATAGTAAATCAGGCGACGACGCGAATTCCAAAAACCAACAAATGCCGCAGTTAAAACAAAGACACCAATTGCCTCGCCTATGATAATACTAGGACCCGTAGCGGGTAAGCTGACGTCACTCACGTCCTCGGACGATTTGGATTCAGAGTTACCATCCGTGACACTTTCATCGCTGGACGCGCCAGATGATTCTGAGCTATTTTGATCGCTAGCCAACTGTTTTTCAGCTTCAGCAATTGCCTGTTCTTTACGCACTTGTTCGCCGCGATTGACTACGACAAACACTGCGCCAACCAGCAATATTGCCAATACCACACCAGTTAATACAAACGTTGCAGTCGAACCTCTTTGCATTGATAATCTATTGCTCATACACACCTCTGTTTATGATATGTGGTTATTATGAATGATTCTGGCAAAAAAATCAATTAACACATAATATATGGACATTTTTTCGAAATATTTAGCAAAAATAATATGTTAAACTAAGACTATGATAGTAGCAGTCGACACAGGCGGAACAAAAACATTAGTTGCAAGTTTTGATAAAAAAGGCGTATTAGGACCTCAGATAAAGTTTCCAACTCCGCACGACAAGACTGAATACATAAAAGCGTTAAAAGCTACTTTAACCGAAAATTTTGCTGACAAAAAAGTTGATGCTATCGTTGTTGCGATACCTGGCGTCATAAAAAATGGCATCGTTATCTGGTGCGGTAACCTTCCGTGGACCAACTTTAATATCGCCTCCGAACTAGCTGGAGTCCTTGGTGACGCACCAGTTTTCATTGAAAACGACGCCAAGCTAGCCGGTCTAGGCGAAACCAGGTTTTTGAAAACCATCCCTGCCCAATCGCTATACGTTACCATCAGCACAGGCATCGGAACTGGCATTATCACTTACGGCCACATAGACCCAGCCTTGCACAACAGTGAAGGCGGCCACGCCTTGGTTGAATATGACGGCGTAGTACAGCGATGGGAAAGCTTTGCCTCTGGCCAAGCTATCTATAAAGTCTATGGCAAATACGCCCATGACATAACCAGCAAACGCACATGGTATCAAATAGCCGATCGCATCAGCCGAGGTTTTTTGGCAATTATACCAGTCTTACAACCAGACATAATCATTATTGGCGGCAGCATTGGTACTTATTTTGACAGATATAACAAACAGCTAGAAGGACTATTGAAGGAAAAATTACCTCCTCATATACCCTGCCCAAAAATAATTCAAGCAAAATACCCAGAATTGGCCGTTATCTATGGATGTTATTACTATGCCATCGACAATATCGATATTAAACAGCCTAAAAAGTGATTACCCTCAATTTACGTTTGAGCTAGGTGATGATTTTCACTGGTTTTCGCCAACCAACACTATTTATTACGAGAATTCTTCCGACGACCAGTACGCCTTTCTTTTTCACGAGCTATCGCATGCCCTATTGGGACACACAAACTATTCAAAAGATATCGAACTGGTATCTATGGAACGACAAGCGTGGGAACTGGCAATAAAAATTGCCCAAAAATACGGCTTTTCCATATCCGACGAAATAATTCAGCAAAACTTGGACAGCTATCGAGATTGGATGCACGCCCGCAGCACCTGCCCAGGCTGTGGCGCCACTGGATTGCAGGTAAGCAAGTCAGCATATAAGTGTCCGTCATGTAACCAAAAATGGACAGTAAATGACGCGCGAACACGCGCCCTCAGACGATACAGCAAAAAAACGACAAACTAAAAGATGCGCCCGTAAGAGCGCATCTTTCATACCTGTTTTAGATTAGGCTTCTGTTGATACAACAGTTTTGCGGCGGCGGCTGATTCGGCCACCTTTTGCGCCGGCGATTCGAGCTAACTCTGGGTTAGCAGCGAAACCACCAGTGTTTCCGTTTTTGCCACCTTTAGCACCAATCTTTGCGTAAAAGAAAGGATCTTTTGCTAAGTTTTTAGCGGCTGCTTTTTGTCCGCCTGCTTTTGTTCCTGCCATGATTTTATTTCTCCTCTTAATTTAAAAGGTTTCCGCGCCAATTAGACGTGAAAACCCTCTGTTTACCTCACACATGATATGTGTATGCTATGTATAATATCATAGCTTATGCTTTATGTCAATATGTACATAAGCAGATTAATATTGTACTTGTGCTATTGCATATATGCCAGCGATGCTATATTATAGATATGCATCTGTTTGAATCCAAAATAGATTCAAATAAAAAAACGACCATAACTGCGAAAATGGTCGTTTTTATTTTCAGACATTAATATATTCTCGACAATAGAAAAAGGAGCCCTATTCGGACTCCCTTTTTTATTGCAAGAAAATCGTTAAGATAATCATGCGCAAATCAAAACCCGCCTATTCGGCGGGTCGTTGATATAATTCGGCACCGTGCTAGTTTCCCACTTGCGTAGTATAATCGCCGCTTCGAGGCTTAACTGCTGTGTTCGGAATGAGAACAGGTGTTTCCCTCGCGCCATGGGCACCGAAGTAAGGTTTAAGGCGCACAGATACATATAGTCATCGTGTCCTAAACCTTGCTTCGATGTCCAACTAATTGGACACGGTTTCTTGGATGCAAAAATTTTTAAAAATCGACGTTAACTGATGTTGATTAACACCAATTACTAGTTAAGTCTACCCTATCACCTCTGTTAATGCAAGCATTAACATTGATGATAAGGACATAAAAAGGCGATGGGACTATTAGTACGCTTCGGCACACATGTTACCATGCTTACACCTTGCGCCTATCAAACAGATATTCTTTCTGTGTCCTCATAGGGAAATCTTATCTTGAAGTTAGTTTCGTGCTTAATATGCTTTCAGCGCTTATCTATTCCGAACGTAGCTACTCGACACTGCGGCAGGTGGCCACAATCGATACACCAGAGGTTCGTCCGCCCCGGTCCTCTCGTACTAAGGGTGGATCTTCTCAAATTT
>Ga0172379_10001236_pt1 | contig 53034 bp, 36 predicted proteins | sample GrowelOW334metaG_FD_119756 | JGI IMG/M metagenome (GOLD analysis project Ga0172379, IMG submission 119756) | Groundwater microbial communities from an aquifer near a municipal landfill in Southern Ontario, Canada - Groundwater well OW334 metaG | ecosystem: Environmental > Aquatic > Deep... | reverse complement strand
GGGGCCCCGCCATCGCCCGAGTTGCTCACGCCGCGGGTTTGGGGGGAACTGGTTCCCAGGGGCGCGGGGGAAGGGAGAGAGTCTCCCCTGCGCGACTGTTCTAAAAAGTGGGTGAGGTCGAGGGGACTGCGTCTTGAAAAGGTAACATCCATGTGCGATAATTGAATCTGTGACGGAACGCCCGATCCTCGTCGGAGCGGGACGGTCCGACGTTTTAAGCCGCAAAAGAGGTCTCCATGTCCAATCGATTCACCGAACGGGCCCAGCGAGTCATCCTGATCGCGCAGGAAGAAGCCAAGCGCCTCAACCACGACTACGTGGGGACCGAGCACATCCTCCTGGGACTCATCGCCCTGGGAGAGGGCGTGGCCGCTCAGGTGCTGGCCAACCTGGGGGTGGACCTGCGGCGCGTGCGCTCCGAGATCGAGAAGATCGTCGGGACCGGAGACAACGTGATGCTCCTCGGGGAGATCCCCTTCACCCCGCGCGCCAAGAAAGTCTTGGAATACGCGGTGGAGGAAGCCCAGCACATGGGGCACTCCTATGTCGGCACGGAACATCTCCTGCTCGGGCTCATTCGGGAAGAGGAGGGAGTGGCCGCGCGCGTGCTGGAGAATCTCGGTCTTCGCTTGGATGTGGTGCGCGAGGAGGTCCTCAATCTCCTGGGCGAGGGCGGCCAGCAGCCCGGGCAGGCCGGTCCGCAGAACCCCGGCGGCGCGCAGGGCGGACAGCCGGCCCAGCAGAAGAGCAAGAGCAAGACCCCGACCTTGGATGAATTCGGCCGCGACCTTACCCAGATGGCCCGCGAGGGCCGCCTGGATCCCGTCATCGGCCGCCACGATGAGATCGAGCGCGTCATCCAGATCATCACCCGGCGCACCAAGAACAACCCGGTCCTTATCGGAGATCCCGGCGTGGGCAAGACCGCCATCGTCGAGGGTCTGGCGCAGAAGATCGTCAGCGGCGACATCCCGGAGCTCTTGGCCTCCAAGCGCGTGCTGACCCTGGACCTGGCCTCCGTGGTGGCGGGCACAAAGTATCGCGGAGAATTCGAGCAGAGGCTCAAGAACGTCATCGAGGAGATCCGCCGCGCCAAAGGGCAGATCATCCTTTTCATCGACGAACTCCACACCATGATCGGCGCGGGCGCGGCCGAGGGGGCCATCGACGCGTCGAACATGCTCAAGCCCGCCTTGGCGCGCGGCGAGATGCAGTGCGTCGGCGCCACGACCTTGGACGAGTACCGCAAGTATATCGAGCACGACGCGGCCCTGGAGCGCCGCTTCCAGTCCGTGCACGTGGACCCGCCCAGCGTGGAGGACACGGTGAAGATCCTTCTGGGCCTGCGCGACAAATACGAGACGCACCATAAAGTGAAGTATGACGATGCCGCGCTCAAGGCCGCCGCCGAGCTCGCGGACCGCTACATCACCGACCGTTATCTCCCGGACAAGGCCATCGACCTCATCGATGAGGCCGGATCGCGCGCGCGCCTGCAGACCACGCAGACCCCCGCTTCCTTTAAAGAAAAGGACGTTGAGATCGAGGACGTGGTCAAGGACAAGTCCTCGGCCATCGCGGGCCAGGAGTATGAGAAGGCCGCGCGCCTGCGCGACAAGGAAAAGGATCTGCGCAAGCAGCTCGAGGACCAGAAGAAGAAGTGGCGCGACAAGCGCGACCAGACCGTGCCCGTGGTCGGTCCCGACGACGTGGCCGTGGTGGTGAGCAAGTGGACCGGCGTCCCGGTCACGCGCCTGACCGAGACGGAGACGCAGAAGCTCGTGCATCTTGAGGATCATCTGCACAAGCGCGTCATTGCCCAGGATGTGGCCATCAAGGTCATCAGCCAGGCCATTCGGCGCTCGCGCACCGGCCTCAAGGACCCCAAGAAACCCATCGGCACCTTCCTGCTGCTGGGGCCCACCGGCGTGGGCAAGACCGAACTCGCGCGCGCCCTGGCCGAGTGCCTCTTCGGCAACGAGGACGCGCTCATCCGCATCGACATGTCCGAGTATATGGAGAAGTTCGCGGTGTCCCGGCTCATCGGCGCGCCTCCCGGCTACGTGGGCTACGAAGAGGGCGGTCAGCTCACCGAGGCCGTGCGCCGCAAGCCGTATTCCGTGGTCCTGCTCGATGAGATCGAGAAGGCGCACTCGGACATCTACAACATCCTTCTCCAGATCATGGACGACGGGGTGCTCAACGACAATCTCGGCCACAAGGTCTCCTTCAAGAACTGCGTGGTCATCCTGACCTCGAACATCGGCGCGCGGCTCATCTCCAAGGGCAAGACCTTGGGATTTGCGCCGGTCGAGGCGAGCGTCGAGCGCGACTACCGGGACATGAAGGATACGGTCATGGACGAGGTCAAGAGGGTCTTCAATCCCGAGTTCATCAACCGCATCGACGACATCCTGGTCTTCCAGTCTCTCAATGAGCAGGATATGGGAAAGATCCTGGAGCTCATGCTCGGCCGGGTGGCCAAGAAGATCGCGTCCCAGGGCTATAAGGTCGAGTTCCAGGAAGAGGCGCGCAAGTTCCTGGTCAAGATCGGCTTCGATCCGAACTACGGCGCGCGGCCTCTGCAGAGGGCCATCCAGCGCTACGTTGAAGATCCTCTGGCCGAGGAGATCCTGCTCAAGAAATTCGACGCGGATTCCACCATCTACGTCGAATTGGACGAGAAGGGCGAGAAGCTGGTTTTCAGCAAGCAGCCTGCCAAGGTAGGTTAAGGGCTCGTTCATGAGCCCTGGGAGGACCTGGCGCGGTGGCTTCGCGCTTTCCTAGGCCGTCTCGGCGCACATGGGTCCCTGTCGGGGCTGCTTTGGCCTTGGCGGTCTCTTGCGCTGCGCTCACGCGCAAGGGAGCGGCTTCTCGGGCGGCGCTTGTGCGCCCGGAGATATCCGCTGCGCAGGTTCCCGCCGCCGCAGCTCCCGTCCAAGCGCCGGGCTCCGAGGAGCGTCCGGTCGAGCCGGAAAAGAAGCCCGCCGAAGACCCCTTCCGCGGCAATTTCGACGCCATGACGGCCGATCTGGAAAAAGAAGCGCGCCGCTATCCGGGCCGCATGGCCATCTACGTCAAGGACCTCAAGCGGAACTGGGAGTGGAGCTATCACGCCGACGATCTCTTCCCTGCCGCGAGCCTCATCAAGCTGCCGGTCATGATCGGCGTCTTCGAGAAGATCAACCGCGGCGAGCTGTCGCTTTCCCAGCAGCTCCTGCTCCGGCGCCGGCTCCGCGTGGGAGGGTCCGGGACCCTGAAGTGGTGGAAGGACGGCTCCAGGCTCACGGTCAAGCAGCTTTTGGAGCATCTGATCCAGGAGTCCGACAACACGGCCATGCGCATCCTCATCGAGGAGGTCGGCATGGGGTATCTGCAGAGGCAGTTCCAGCAGATGGGACTCGTCTACACCGAGATCTATCCCGAGGGGCTGAGCCTGCAGAGCGGAAACGTCAAGTATGAGAACTTCACCACGGCCCGGGAGATGAGCATGCTCATGGAGAAGATCTACCGCAAGGAGAGCGTGGACCCGTTCTCCAGCGAGCTCATGCTCGATATCCTCAAGCGCAAGCGGGCCCGCTCACGGCTGGCCAAATCACTGCCCGTGGGCTGGGAGATCGCGCATAAGACCGGCCTTCTGCGCCGCGCCTGCCACGACACCGCCCTCATCCTTTCCCCCGACGGAGATTATGTTCTGACCGTGCTCACGGGGCAGAACTCCAGCTACTCTTTCGCGAAGGATTTCATCGCCCGGATCGGGCGGATCACCTATTCGCGCTACAAAGGCTCGGCGGATCTCTATGCCCAGGCATCCTCCCGCCGTGAATAGAGATCGGCTTCCGTACGATTTCGCCTTCCGATCGACTTTTGCCGCGGTCTGCTTGGCCGTCGGGATATCTCTTCTTTTCGCGGGAATGCTCCCGTGCGCGCGCGCCCAGGGGCTACAGCGCTATCTGGCCAGTCTTCGGATCGGGGACACCCTTGAGGATATCCGAAAGATATACCCTCCGCTGAAGAGCGGGTCTTCTTATAAAGAGCCGGGCGGCGAGATCGTGCGCATCGAGGCCGACCGCAAGGAATCCAAGCGCTTCCCGGTCAATGTCTCGCGCATGCGCTTGAGGCTGCGCAAAGGCCATCTGGTCCATCTACAGCTGATCTACGACGATGATTATTCCCGGCGGAGGTCCCTGGAGGATCTCGTGATGGATTATTCCCTGATCTACGGCGAGCCTCGCCGCCGCGGAGAGGCCTATTGGTGGGGGGACTCCTCCGTGGTCCTGCGCCTCGGCAATATCGAATTGCCGGCCGCGGGCGGCGTCGTGGAACTCCGTCTCTGCGCCGAACTCATCGATCGCGATCTCTTCGACGGCCGATACTAACGAAACGGCACCGCTGTTGGAACTTTTTCGCGGGTGGATCGTAGTCTTGGGGGGAGGCGGCATTTGATACAATCTCTTGACGCATATGCATCGACGGGAAATCCGCAGCAGCGCGTGCCGCGGCACGCGACGGGGGAGAGCATGACCACGACTATCGAGAACGGAAAGCAGAAAGCTCTGGAGCTGGCTTTGGCTCAGATCGAGAAGGCCTACGGCAAGGAAGCCGTGATGCGCCTGGGCGAACACGGGGTCAGGACGAACGTGGACGTCATCCCCACCGGCGCGCTTTCCCTGGACTTGGCCCTCGGCATCGGCGGGCTTCCGCGCGGACGCGTCGTGGAGATTTATGGGCCCGAGTCTTCCGGCAAGACCACCCTGGCCCTGCATGTGGTGGCGCAGGCCCAGAAGGCCGGCGGCACGGCCGCTTATGTGGACGCGGAGCATGCCATGGACCCCGGCTACAGCAAGGCCTTGGGCGTGGATGTGGATAATCTACTCATCTCCCAGCCCGACTCGGGAGAACAAGCCCTGGAGATCACGGAGAAGCTCGTGCGCTCGGGCGCTCTGGACATCATCGTCGTGGACTCGGTCGCGGCCCTGGTCCCCCAGGCGGAGATCGAGGGAGAGATGGGCGATCAGCATATGGGACTGCAGGCGAGGCTCATGAGCCAAGCCCTGCGCAAGCTCACGGGCTCCTTGGCCCGCACCCGCACCTGCCTGGTCTTCATCAATCAGCTTCGGCATAAGATCGGCGTCATGTTCGGGAGTCCGGAGACCACGACCGGCGGCCTGGCGCTCAAGTTCTACTCTTCCGTCCGCCTGGACATCCGCCGCATCGAGAACCTCAAGCAGGGCGATGAGATTTACGGCGCCCGCTGCCGCGTGAAGGTAGTCAAGAACAAGGTCGCCCCTCCTTACCGGCAGGCGCTCTTCGACATGATCCACGGGCACGGGATCTCGCGGGAAGGCTGCCTGCTCGATATGGGCGTCGAAAGCGGCATCATCGAGAAGGCCGGTTCTTGGATGATCTACAACGGCGACCGGCTCGGGCAAGGGCGCGACGCGGCCAAGAACCGCCTCCAGGCCGATCTCCCGATAGCCGAGGAGATCGAGAAGGCTCTGCGCGCGAAATATCTGGTGGGCGCCGCTCCGGCCGCCGAAGCCGAAAAGGAAGCCCCTGCGGTCGAGGAACAGGCGACAGTCAAGGCCGGAAAATCCGCGCGCAAGACCGCGGTCCACAGCTGATTGCGGGGCTGCGGTGCCGGGGGGCATTTAAGTCGCATAACTTTGCGCGCAAAGTTATGCGACTTAAATGCCCCCCCGGCGCCAGAGTCCATGGATTCTGATCTTTTGGCGGAGTTCATCCGGCATGAGGCCTTGGAAAGAGGGCTTTCTCCGAACACCTGCAAGGCCTATTTCTCGGACCTGCGGGCCTATCTCCAGTGGCTGGGCCCGAAGGATCCGCTCAAAGCGGATCCGCGGCTTCTTTCCGACTATCTCTGGCATCTAAAGGAACAGGACCTCAACGCGGCCTCCATCTTCAGGAAGATGGAGGCGCTCAAAGCTTTCTACCGCTTCCAATCCGCGGAGGAACGCATCGCGCAGGATCCCACGCGCAAGTTCCGCGCGCCCAAGCTCCCCCAGCGCCTGCCCGAATTCCTTACGCCTCAGGAGATGGAATCACTTCTCTGCGTCCAAGACGCCGGGGAGTACGCTTTGTCTCGGGCGAAGGTCATGCTTGAGATCCTTTACGCCACGGGACTGCGGGCTTCCGAGCTTCTTTCCCTGCGCCCGGAATACATCAATCTCGACGAGGGCTGGCTGCGCGTGCTCGGCAAGGGGTCCAAGGAGCGAATGGTGCCCATGCATGATCGCGCGCGGGCGGCTCTCAAGCGCTTCCTGCTGCTGCGCGAGAAGCGCTTTGCCGGCAAGCGCATGGACCCTGAGATATTCCTGGGACGCGACGGCAAGTCCCTGTCGCGCGTCCAGCTTTGGAGGGATCTTCGCACGCTCGGGCGCAAGGCGCGCTTGGGCCGCGAGATGCATCCTCATCTCTTGCGGCACACCTTCGCGACTCATTTGCTCCAAGGAGGAGCGGACCCCCGCTCCGTGCAGGAGATGCTCGGCCATTCGAGCCTGTCGACGACGCAGATCTATACGCATCTCGAAGTCTCCGGGCTTAAGCAGGCGCACCGGCGCTACCATCCCCGCGGATGAAGAAGATCCTTTTCATCGGCGCGCATCTCGGTTATCCCATGGACCGAACGCCCTTGGGCGGAGGAGCCATGGTGGGGCTCGAACTTCTGCGGCATTGGGGAGCCTCGGGCCGCGCGGAGATCCACGCGCTCGGGCCCGGCTCCTTTGCCCCGGAAGGCGCGAAGTATCATCGAGTCGAGACTGTGTCAGGAGATAGAGATCCCGAACTCACCGGCTTTTCCGAGCTCGGCTATGCCCGCTTCTGCCGTTCCTTCGAGCATGCGGCCACGCGTTTCCTGCTGAAGAACAAAGAGGCGTTTTCTCCCGAAGAAACGGTCCTCGTGGTCAACGATATCTCGGAATCCCCGGACCTGCGCGTCCTTTCCCGGGAAGGCTGGCGCATCCTCACCCTATGGCATGTGGACGTCGTGGATTTCTTCAACCGCATGTATTTGGGCGGGCGATTCTCCGTTGAGCGGGCGGCGGGACTGTATAAGCGCTGCGAAGCGCTCGGCCTGAAAAGATTCCTGCCGGATATGCTGAGGCTGGTCTTCGAGAAGCAGAAAGCGGCCGTCGAAGTCTCTCATCGGCTCGTGATGCCGTCGAGCGGCATGGCCCGTACGCTCTTGCGCGCCTATCCGGATGCTCCGTCCCGGCAAGCGCCGCTCCAGGAGAGGATCAAGGTTCTTCCCTGGGGTGCATGGACCCCGGAGGTCCATGGGGGCGGCGCGGATGCTTCGTCCCTTGAACGGTTCAAGCGGCATTTCAACATCGGTCCGCGTACGCGCGTGGTCATGACGCTCAGCCGCATCTCTCCGGAGAAGGGGCTGCACCGGCTGCTGGAAGCATTTTCCCTCATGGAGAAAGGCTCCCCGCACGACCTCTGCCTGTTCCTTTGCGGCGATGCCGCGTACATGGGGGGAGGGGCGTACCTTCGCGCATTGCGCCGGCAAGCCGCAGGACTGCGCCGCACGAGGATTTTCTTCCCTGGATATCTTTCGGCGCCGCAGAAGGGGATGTTCTTCCGGGCCGCTCACCTCTTTGTGTCCGCATCCAGGCACGAGAGCTACGGCCTGACCATCACCGAAGCCATGCGCGCCGGACTGCCGGTCCTTTCCTGCGCGCACTATGGCGCCGCCCAGATCCTCAAGGAGGATTACGCGCGAGTGGTCCCGTCCGAAGGCGACTCCGCGGTCGAGGGCTTATCGCGCGGCCTGCGCGAACTGCTTTCGGATATGGAACGCCTTCAAGCCATGGGACTGCGCGCCAAGGAGGCATCCGCCCGCATGGAATTCTCCCATTGCGCGGGGCGGCTCCTGGATGAGGCTCTGGCGGAACGCTCTTCCTCCGCGGGCATGTAAAATAATAAACTCAGAACATAGGGAGGGTGTTCCTTGTCCGCGCAGAAGAAGGTCAAAAAGATACTGGTCGCTGAAGACGACCCGGAGTGCCGGGCCTTGCTCAAGGATTTCCTGGAAGAGAGAGGCTATCAGGTCACATTGGTCGAGGACGGCGCCAAGCTCTATCATCTGGCCCCGCAGCTCCTGCCGGATCTCATCATCTCCGACTTGGAGATGCCCGGCTTGAGCGGAGGGACCGCCCATGCCCTTCTGCGCATCTCGGATAAGACTCGCGAGATCCCCGTCATTTTCATCACCGGGCAAACTGCGGATAGGCAGGCGCGGCTTGTGGAATTCCGGCCGGAAACGCCGATCCTGCGCAAGCCTTTGAATCTGCAGGAATTGGGAGACGCCGTGGCGGACGCTCTTGAGACTAGAGAGAACTAGTGGCAACACCCCAGCAGATCGCCGCATACCTTTTGCGCTATCAGGGCCGCTATCCTTTGGCGGCGCTTAAAGCCCAGCTGCTCAAGCAGGGAATCTCCGAAAAAGAGATCGATGAGGGCGTCCGTCTTTCATCGATGCCGCCCGGCATGATTCCCAGGCCGCAATCTCTTCCGCCTCAAGCCGCGCCGTCTCAGTCGGCGGCGCAGGTTCCTGCGCCTCAGGCCGCGCCTCCGCAGCCGGCGGCGCAGGCTCCGGCGGCTGGAGATGCCGCTTCGCCGAAGCCGTTTCCAGAAAAAACTGCGCCCTCTCCCGCGCCCGGCAGCGCCTCCGGCGAAGTCTTCCGCGTCCAGGTGCCTGCGGCCGCAGCCCCTGTCTCGCAGGAGCAAGCTCCGGCACCCGCTCCGGCTCAATCAATGCCCAGCCAGATGTTCCAGGCGCCGATGCCTCAGCCCAAGGGCATCCCCTCGGGCCGGACCTACGTGCTGGTCGTCGACGACGATCCTCTTATCCGCGAACTCCTGGTCAGCCGCCTGGAAGCAGCCGGCTATCGGGTGACCTGCGCGGAGGATGCCGCTCAGTCCGTGGTCCAGGCCGAGGGCATGAGGCTGTCGTTCATCATCTCGGACATCGAGATGCCGGGATTCGGCTCGGGGGTCGACGCTCTTCGCAAGCTGCGCAGTTCCACGGGAGTGCGCAAGGATCTTCCGGTCATCTTCATCACGGGCATGCCCCCGGCGCAGGCGCGCGCGATCGTCCCCGCGGACGATCCCTATGTCCGCCTTCTCCACAAACCCGTGGATTGGGTCCTTCTGCGCCGCTATATCTTCGAACTCACGGGCGCGGACCATTCCCTCGAATGAGCGAGGCTCTTATCTTCTGGGTCGTGCAGTCGGATGCGGCCCTGGCGCGGCGCTGGGAGTATCTTTTCACGCGAGAGGGCTGGAACGTGCGGCTGGAAGGGGATTTCAGCGGCTTTTTTTCAGAGGCGGAGAAAAACCGCATGGGACTTGCGCTCATCGCCTATGATGCGATCGAAGGCGGGGCGGAGGGGCTGCGGTCCTTGAAGAGGAGCATCCCCGGCCTTTCGGTCATCCTGACCTCCGGGCCGGGGCTCGACTCGGGGAAGGTCATCGAGTGCCTGGAAGCCGGCGCCGACGATCATTTCATCGACGCCTTGGATGACCGCCTGCTTTTAGCCAAACTCAAAGCGCATCTTCGGCGCAGCCTTCCCAGCATGGCCTCGGCTTTGGACGTGCTCCGTTCTCCCAAGGGCGACATCAAGCTCGATCGCGCAAGCCGGCAAGTCTTCCTCCGGGAGAGCCGCGCAAAATGGAACACGCTCACGGACATGACGCCTACGGAGTTCCGCCTCTTGGCGCTCTTCCTCGAACAGCCCGGCAAGGTCTTTGGACGGAGGGACATCGTTGAATCGCTTTGGAAAGGAGAGGGGGGCGATATCCGGCCCGGGACCGTGGACAAACACATCGAGTCCCTGCGGCGCAAGCTCGGGCGCTTCGGCGCGAAAGTGCGCACGGTCTACGGGGTGGGCTATGGCTTCCAAGAAGAATGAAAAACCCATGAAAACGATTTTGGTCGCAGATGACGACGCGATGTTCCGCGAATTGGTCACTGAAATCCTCCGGCAGGGCGGCTACCGGGTCCTGGCCGTCGAGGACGGACAAGCAGCCTGGGAATTGATGCAGAAGCAAGCCGTGGATCTCGCGGTCCTGGATCTGAACATGCCGCGCATGGACGGGCTCGAACTCACGCGCACTGTGCGCAAAGATGCCCGCTATAAGGATCTGCCCATACTCATGCTCACCATCCGAGCCTTAGTCGACGATCAGGTCGCCGGCTACGACCGCGGCGCGGATGATTATCTCACCAAGCCTTTCGACAACCAGATGCTGCTCGCCCGAGTCCGGGTCCTGGAGCGCCGCATCCTCCAGAAATAAATGCCGTCATCCCGGCGAAAGCCGGGACCCAGCGATTGCCGTTGACCTGGACCCAGGCCTCCGCCGGGGTCACGATTCTTCATGATTCATTCGTGTTTGAAGGGTATTCGTCCTTTACCCTATAGCGGGATATATATACACGCCCGCAATGGACACTCGAAACACCTGCCGACTATTCCTGTGCGCATTGAGCGCGATGCTTTCCTTCGCGGCTCCCGCGCGCGCCGCCATTGCGCCCTCGGCGATAACCGACCTTCGCGTATCCGCCGTCGTTTCCACCGGGCTGGGCGCTTCCACGATGTCCGTCACTCTCCAATGGACCGCGCCGGGGGAGGAAGGCAGCGCCGGGATGCTCAACAACAGCACCTTCAGCCTGCGCTATTCCAGCGTCGCGCCCATCCTTTCCGACGCGGATTTTGATTCCGCGGGGTTCGTCTTGGATATTGCGACTTCCGGAGTGCTGCCGGGCTCGCTGCAGACCGTTCGCATCGACGCCCTCTCGGTCTTGGCCAGCCACTATTTCGTCATCAAGACCACGGATTCCGAATATCGGACCTCTCCTCTCTCTTCCGCCGCCACGGCGCAAAGCTGCATTTTGACTTTCGACGCAGGAGCGATGTGGCCTTTCGGGATCGCCTTTGGAGATTATGACGGCGACGGCAGACTGGACGCGCTTATTGCAAATGGAAGCGCTGATGACGAGATCCTTCTGCGCAACCAAGGTGATGGAACGTTCGCGGCAGCGCCATTGAGCGGTACGGCTGGAGATTCTCGCGGCGTGGCTTGGGCCGATTATGACAATGATGGGCATCTGGATGCTGTCGTCGCCAACGCGAGCAGTCAGGATGAGATGCTTCTTCATAACAATGGCGATGGGACGTTTACAGGCGCTGCTATAAGCGGAAGTGCCGGCAGGTCGCAAGGCATTGCCTGGGGCGACTATGATAATGACGGTCGTATGGACGTATTGGTTGCGAATTTCAACCAGAATTCCGTACTTTTTCATAATACCGGAGGGGGATCATTCTCGACTATTTCTGTGAGCGGGGTTAATCAATTTTCCATGGGCGCGGCATGGGGCGATTACGATAAAGATGGGGATCTGGATGCCATCATCGCCAACGATTTGGCTCAGGATGAAATATTATTGCGCAACGACGGCAACGGCGCATTCAGCGCGCAGACGCTGACCGGGACAGGAGGGGATTCTCGCGGCGCTGCTTGGGGAGATTATGACGGCGACGGCTGGCTGGACGCGGTCATTGCGAATTCAGGGCAGGAAGCGACGCTTCTGCACAATAACCAAGACGGTACTTTCTCCATTTCGAGCATTCCAGGCAGTTCCGGGTACATGACAGGGATCGCGTTCGGAGATTATGATAACGACGGTGATCTGGATATCGCAGCGACATATTATGGGATGGATGCGGCGATTTTTACAAATGACGGCGCAGGGAATTTCTCCGTTGCCAGATTATCCGGGACTGCGCTGAATACGACGGGAATGTCCGCGGGTGATATGGATGGCGATGGAGATATCGACTTGCTGGCTGCTAATGACAGCGGGCAGCCTCTGTCCTTCTTCCGCAACGATATCGCGACCGTGCACCATGCGCCTTCGGCGCCGAGCGCGGGGTTCTCGGCGTCTTTTCAGGAGTATTCCGCGTACTCCAGCAGCGGCGTCCTGACCTTGAGCTGGGCCGGCGGCTCGGATGTGGAGACCTCCACGCAGGACCTGCGCTATTACGTGCGCGTCGGAACAACTCCGAACGGGCACGGCCTGCTCGCGGTGCCCGCGCGCTATGGACTCGACGGATACTCCGGAGGAGGATCCTCGCTCTACAGCACCTGGCTCTCTCCTGCTGCTCGCGGGCTTCGCTTGAGCGTCCAGAGAGAGACCACGGCCTATTGGGCGGTCACGAGCGAGGACTCCGAGATGCTCCGTTCTTCCGAATCGTCCGAACAGGCCGCGCGGCTCTCGGCGCCTGGAGCAGTGCAGGATCTGCGCGTGAGCGCCATCGTGTCCACGGGCTTGACGGCATCGTCCATGGCCGTGACTCTTCAGTGGACGGCGCCTGGAGAGGACGGGTATTCCGGCGCCTTGGTCAACGGCGCTTTTGAGATCCGCTGGTCCACGGTCTCGACATTCGCGAGCACATCCGCCTATCTTGCCGCGCAATATTCGGCCTCTATCCCGACCTCCGCGGCGCAGGGGCAGGTTCAGACCTACAGCATCCCCTTCTTGAATGCCTATTCCACGTACTATTTCGCCTTGACCACTACGGACCACTACGGCGTGCGTTCCCTTCTGTCCAATCCCGCCACGGCGCAGGCCTATGTCTTCTCTGCCTCAGGATCGTCCGGGGATTCCCGAGGCATAGCCTGGGGGGACTATGACCGCGACGGCTGGCCTGATCTGGCCGTGGCGAACACGGACGGAGATCTCTTCCTGCTGCACAACGAACACAACGGCACTTTCACGAAAGTCACGGTCTCCGGCAGCGGCGCAGGCAACGGCCTGGCCTGGGGCGATTATGACCATGACGGCTGGCTGGATCTGGCCGTGGCCGTGGGCGGAGGCGGGGAGGAGTATCTTCTGCGAAATAACCATGACGGCAGCTTCACCAAGACGGTCCTGACGGGGACCGGCGGAGACTCCCAGGCCGTGGCGTGGGGCGATTACGACAATGACGGCAATCTGGATCTGGCCGTCGCCAATGCCGGCGTTCAAGACGAGGTTTTGGCGAAGAACAACGGCGACGGGAGCTTCACAATTACCTCGGCGCTGGCGGGTTCCGCCGGGGACTCAAAAGGCATCGCCTGGGGCGATTACGATAACGACGGCGACTTGGATCTGGCTGTTCCCAATGCTTCGACGCAGGATGAGTTCCTTCTTAGGAATGACGGAAACGGCGCTTTCACGAAAGTCTCCATAATGGGCAGCGGCGGAGACTCCCAGGGCATCGCCTGGGGCGATTATGACAGCGACGGGTGGCTGGATCTCGCGGTATCCAATACGAGCGGCAACGCCTTCACGCTTCGCAACAATCATGACGAGACATTCTCTAAATCCGCGATCGCGGGCAGCGGCGTGGGGTCCGGCATCGCATGGTGCGATCTCAACGGCGACGGCCGGCTCGATCTGGTCATGGCTAAAAGCGCGGCGCTCGACGACGTGGTCCTTTATAACAACGGGGACGGGACTTTTTCCAAGACTTCCCTGCCCGGCACAGGCGGCAATGCCGCGGGCGTGAGCTGCGCGGACTTCGACCGCAACGGGACCTTGGACTTGGCCTTTGCCGTCCAATCCGGAGGGGATGAGCAGATCGTGCGCAACGACACCGGCACCGTGCGCAATGCGCCCTCAGCGCCCGCGTCCTTGAGCGCAGCCTTTCAAGAGAACGGCGTATTCACGAGCACGGGCATCCTGACTCTGCGCTGGACCGATGCTTATGACGCGGAGGATTCCACGGCTGTCCTGCGCTATTACGTGCGCGTGGGGACTGGGGCGGCCGGCAGCAGCACGATCTACGCCGTCCCGCCGCTGGTTTCCGCCGACGGTTACGGCTCAGGCGGATCTTTTTTCTACAGCACGAAGATCTCCTCGGCGGCGCGCGGCTTAAAGCTCGCTCTGCAGAAGGAGGCCACCGTCTATTGGGCCGTGGAGACCGAGGATGGGACGCTTCTGCGGTCCTTGGAATCCTCGGAACAGGCCGCGAACCTTTCCGCTCCGGCTTCCGCGGCGGACCTGAATGCTGCTCAGGATGCCTCTATCGAGACCTCCTCGATCCCATGGATATCCTTGAGCTGGACCGTTCCCGGCGAGAACGGCGTCGTCGGAGCCCTGCAGCCCGGCGCTCTCTACGACCTGCGCTGGAGCACGGTCTCGCCGATCATCACCCAAGGCGCTTACATGCAGGCGTCCTATCAGCTCCTCATCCCCGCCGATGGGGAGGCGCCGGGAGCGATTCATACCCAGCAGCTGAGCGCGCTGATCGGCACGACGTATTATTTCGCGCTCACCACGCTCGACAGCCTCGGGGTCCGATCCGGATTATCGAATCCGGCCTCCATGACGCCGAATATCGTGGAGGAGGATATCGCGGATGTCTCGCCCGCGGGTTTCCTTCAGGGAGACACCACGGCGTTCCTGCGCCTGCGGCTTTGGACGAGAGGAGGGACCGCGACCTGGACGCGCCTGCGCGTCAAAAAGCTCGGAGGATTGCCGGATGCCGCGATCAAGAACGTGGGCGTGCACTGGGACGTCAACGGCAACGGGGTCTTCGACGGCGGGGACTTGGCGGGACTGAGGAGCCTTAATGCGGTCTTTTCTTCCAGCGCGGCGGTCCTGACGCTCTCTCCTCAGACCCTGGGGACATCGACGAAGACCTATTTCGTGACGCTCGAGCTCAACAATGCGGCCCTGCCCGTGAGCGGTTCCACGGTGGGAGTGCGCTTGGATGGAGAAGCCTTCGATCTCAAAGGGGCGGGGCTGCTGGGCATCGATTATCCCGGCATGCGATTCGACGGCATAGGCGGCAGGGTCCATGCTCCATTCAAGCCCGCGCTCAGCCCTTCGCAGATCACGGTGGAGGCATGGGTGCGAACCTTGGATGCGGGCGCGGACCGCTCCATCCTCACGCGCGCGGATGCGACCGCGACCGCGGGATACCGGCTCTGGCTCAATGGAGCCTCCTGCGGCGCGGGCGTGCCTACGTTTTTCATCGGGGACCAGGCGCTTTGCGCCAACCGCGATGGGACGCCGGTCTCCGTGTCGGACGGGCAGTGGCACCATATCGCGGCGGTCTATGACGCCGTGGTCGGCAAAAGGCTCTTCGTGGACGGACGCATGCTCTCCACAGGTCCCGTGGGCGGCATCCTGCCGGAGGTCACGGGGGACGTGGGCATCGGAGGGCCGAACTCGTTCGTCGGCAATGCCTTTACGGGGGCGATCGACGAGGTCCGCATCACCAACGGGCTCCGCTACGGCGCTCCCTTCACGCCTGTCCGGCGTGGAGACTTGAGCGGCGGGACCGTGCTCCTCTACCATTTCGACGCGCCGGCCGGAACGGGCACGGTCGCGACGGACGAGGCCGGGAATTTCGACGGCGTCATCGAACTCGGCGCCTCGGGGTATGCTCGTTCCACGACGTCCGTGGTCATGGATGCCTCGGACATCCTCTTCTCATCGTGGACGGATCTCTCGCCCGCATCTTTTTATAGGAATCAGACCAACATCGCTCTGCTCAAGCTCCAGTTGTGGGCGGATCATGATTCCGTGGTCCTCGACAAGCTCTCCGCGGCGGCGCAGGGAGACGGCGCGGCCGCCGGAGCCACGAATCTCAGGCTTTATCTCGATAACGGCGATGGGATCTATGAGGTGTCCGCGGATACCGCGCTCACGTCCGGACAGGATTTCAGCGTGGGCAAAGCCACCTTCGATCTGGTCGGAGCCGGCGCCGCGCAGACCCTTTCTCCATCGACGAAGACCTATTTCGTGGTCTGGGACGTGTCCGGCGGCGCCGAACTGGGAAAGACGCTCGGGATATCGATATCCACGCAAGACTTCGTCCTCGCGGGGACCACGGACTCCGTGTCCGCGCAGGGCTTCCCGCCGCAGACTCTTCCGGCCGCGGTGCTTTCCGCTTCTCCGCTGGTGATCTCCGAGACTCCGGCTTCCTCCTGGGTCGCGGTTTCTTCATTGGTCTTCAGCGCGGATTTCGTGAATGGGAACGCCGATCATCTTCATTATGCCTTCGATCAGGCTCCCGGGACCGTCGTCACCGGGGCGGACGCGATTTGGAGCATCGGGAAAGCCACGGTGGTCGTTGCCTCGGATGCCCAAGACTGGTGGTTCCATGTCCGAGCCTACGATTCCTCCGACATGCCGGGGATCCAAAGAGACTTAGGGCCTTTTTATATCGACCGCGTTCGTCCTTCCAGCTCTTCCTTCGTCAATTTCACGGCTACGGGCACGGCCTTGGCTGAAGGGCAGTTCTTGGACCTTGCCGCGGGCGTGACCGCGCAGATATCCGTGCAGGATATCCTCGCCGGCATGGACAAGGACGGCCCCGCCCCGCTTGCGCCGAGCTCCGGGACCGTGAGCCTTTGGCATCTCGATGAGGCGGCTGGAAGCGTGTGGAAAGATTCCGGGCCCGCGAGCATCCAGTTCACCGCCCTGGGTCCCGTGACCATGGCGGTCGGACGATTCAGAGGCGGCGTCCTCTTCGACGGCAGCGGACATCTCCTCTGCGCCTCTCCCGCGGGGCTGCCCGTCGGATCCTCGGCGCGCGCCGTCGAAGCCTGGGTCAATCCTGTTTCGACCCAGGGAACGCAGGGTCTGGTGACCTGGGGCAGCGCGGGAGCCGGAACTTTGATGAGGCTTTCCTTGGTCTCCGGCCGCCTTTCCATGGAGGTGGGAGGCTCCTCCATGAGCGGCGGACCGGTGCTGAGCACCGGCAGCTGGTACCATGCGGCTTTCAGCTACGACGGGGAGCAGGGGCGATTGTTCCTCAACGGCTCCTCCGCAGCCGTCCAGAATCTTGGAGCCCTTTCCACGGCGCTGGGATCCTTGACCGTGGGCGCGGGAGAGTCGGGGAATCGGTTCAAGGGCTGGATCGACGAGGTGAGGGTACTGGACCGGGCATTGAATTCCGGCGAAGCGCATGACGATGCCCTGCGCGGGAATCCGTTCTATGCCGCGTATTCCACGAACACAGGCAGTACTTGGCAGATGGTCGTAGCCTCCGGCCCAAGCGCCGGGGCATGGGTTTCTTTAGGAGGCGCGCACGGCGGCACAGCGGTTGCGGACCTGAAGCTGCAGGACATGAGCCTTGTTGATTCCACCTCCACGGACACGGGAGGGGGCGCGGGCAATCAGGTCCGCTTCTATGCGTATGACCGCGGAGGGAATCTGATGACGGCCGGGCCCTACGGCATCCTGGTGGATTCCAATGCCGCGGCCGCAGTCTCTTTCGCGGATGTCCCGGCCGACGGCGCCTATGTCGGGACGCGGCCTCAATTCTCTTGGACCGGGCCGAGCAGCGGCGTGGTCTCGGGGCTTGCCGGTCCCGGAGGAAGCGGCGGATGGTTCTACCTGCAGGCGGCGGCCAATGACCCCTCGTTCGCGCCCGGCAACGTCGTGGTCAGCGTTGCCACTCAGGCGTATGTGAACGATACCGGAGCCGCGAATGTCGTCGGGGCGTATGCGTCGACGTTCACGCTCGTCGAAGGGAACGTCTATTACTGGCGAGTCCAGTCGAAAGGATATCTGGGGGATTATGGGCGCTGGAGCGCCACGTCTTCCTTCACCGTGGACCGCACGACGCCCGCGGCGGGGAACTACCGCGTCATCAATTCCACCGGAGGAGTCCTGCTGGAGTCGCAATACACGGACCTGCGCGTGGGTTCCTCAGTGCAGCTCGCGGTCTCGGACAATCTCAGCGGATTCTCCCATGCCGCCGGGCTGAGCACAGGCGCCGGGACCGTGGCCCTCTGGTCTTTCAGCGAGAGGGACGGGCAGCATCCTCGGGATGCCAGCGGGAACGGGAACCATGCGGTCCTGCTGGGGGCAGGCGCGTCGTCCGCTTCGTATCGATCCGCGCCCTTCGGCGCGGGCCTGCGCTGCGAGGGCGCGCAGGTCTCCACGGCGCCGGGCGCGCAGTTCGACTTCCCCGCGGGCAGCGACTTCACCTTCGAGACATGGATGTATCCCGAGAGCTTCTCCGGAAATCCCGTCATCGGCGGCGTGGGGAGCCTGAATCCTCCGAGCGGGAACTGGGTCCTGCGCCTGACGGGACTTGGGCAGCTCTATTACACGAACAACAGCGGAGGAGGCTATCTCGGCCCGCAAGGCTTCATACAAGCCGGAGCGTGGCAGCATGTGGCCATGGTGGTCCGCGGCTCGCGCGTCGCCTTCTATGTCAATGGGATTCAGATCGCTTCCGGCGTCTCTATCGCGGGGGGCAACAGCGGGGCGTCCGGGCGTCCGTTCTCTTTGTGCGCCGGCGTCCAGAATACCGGGACCTTCGACGGGTTCTTCAACGGCACGCTGGACGAAGTCCAGGTGCTGAACTATGCCGCAGCGTCCGCGAAGATCGCCGCGGACTATGCAGCCTCGGCCGCCGGACGCTTCTCCGTGGAGTATTCGACGGATGCCGGGAATGATTGGCGCGTGATCAGCGCCACGTCCCCGGCCCAGGGCTGGCCCTATGCCGTTTTGAGCGGGAGCGAGGGAAGCCTTGGACCGGAGACGTTGTCCGTGCGCGATCTTCCTCTGGCGCAGTCGACGAGCACGCAGACGGGTTCTCGCGCCACCAACCAGGTCCGCTTCATCCTGCCGGACCGGAAGGGGAATCTCCTGGTCAGCGGGCCTTACGGCGTCATCGTCGACACGGTGGCAGGCGCCGCCGTCTCCACCCCTGCGTATCCGGCGGATGGGTCCTACGCGGCGCAGGTTCCGAACTTCCTTTGGTTTGGACCCAGCACGATCACCGTGTCCGGGATGGGGAGCGCGGCCTCTTATCGATTGGAGGCTGATAATGATCCGAACTTCGGTAGTCCGGAGGTGCGCATCAGCACGCCGGTGATCCTTCAGAGCGAGGAGGCCGAGCATGTCTTCGGGGCGTATCTTTCGACGCAGACGCTTTCGGATGCCACGACTTATTATTGGCGAGTGAGCGCGCAGGACTATCTCGGGCAGCGTTCTCCGACCCTGACGAGCAGCGCCTTTGTGACGGATTTCAGCGCGCCCGCGGCTTCCGCGTTCCGTTCGATGAACTCGACCGGCGGCTGGGTGCAGGAGACGATGGCCAATGACGGGATTTCCGGCGTCTCGGCTGCGATCACGCTGCAGGACGGCGTTTCCGGCCTGAAAGCGGCTTCCGCGGACGGAAGCCTTCCTTATGGAGTCCTGTACTCGAGCGACGGCGGATCGACTTGGCAGAGCGGCGGATTCGGGGATTCTTACGCGGACGCCGGAGTTTCCTCGTTCTCGGCGCTCGCGGTCTTCGGGGGCCGCCTCTATGCCGGCGGCGGCGGCGTTTCGGCGCCGGGCAAGGTCTATTCTTATGACGGCGCGGATTGGGGGCTTTCCGCGGCGTTCGCCGCGGGAGCGGATGTGAAGGCCTTCTGCGAATTCCAAGGGGAGCTGTATGCCGGGCTCGGCAACGGCACGATCCAAGTCTTCGACGGATCCTCCTGGAGCGAGGCGGCGGCTCTGCCGGAAACGCGCATCGATGCCCTCGCCTCGTTCGGGGGGAGGCTCTTTGCCGCGGGCAGAGGGTCCGGCCGCATCTGGATGTTCGATCCCGAGGCTTCTTCGTGGATGATCTTCCATAGGAGCACGGATGCAGGCTTCCACTCCTTGAAGGCCTACAACAATCGCCTTTACGCCGGAGGTTCCTCGGATATCTATGTGTTCAACGGCAGCACCTGGACGATCTCCTATGCTCCGGGAGAGGACGTTCTCTCCATGGAGGTCTACGCCAAGCGCCTTTACGCGGGGACGGGCGTCTCCGGCCGCGTGTTCGTCTATGACGGGACGGCCTGGCAAACCGCGCTCGACGCTTCCGAGGATGCGGCGAGGGTCTTGGGGGCGGCTTCCGGGCGTCTTCATATCGGAGCCTCCGGGCCCGGCAGCAGCCGCGTATACACCTATGACAACAAGAGCTGGATGACTCTCCGGGCCATGCCGTCCGTCGACGATCAAGCGGCGGCGCTCGCGGATTATGACGGACGCCTGTTCCTGTCCGGGGCGAGCCCGGCGGGAGGGAAGATCTGGGTCTCTACTCCGTTGGCGGCCTCTTTGACGGGCTCCGACGGAGACCGCACGCCGCAGACTCTCTCGGTTTCCGGGCTGGAGCTGGCGCAGTCCGGCAATGGGAACGTCTGCGCGGGCAATCCGGTCTGCAGCGCGACCAATCAGGTCCGGTTCACGGCCTCCGATCGCGCCGGCAGCGTGGTCTGCGCGGGTCCTTATGCCGTCCTGGTCGATCCTCTGCTCATCGCGCCCACGGCGCTCTATCCGGCCTCGGGCGCTTTCGTTCGCTTCACTGTTCCGACGTTCACTTGGCTGGAGGCGGCCTCCGCCGGGAGCTATCGCATCCAAGTCTCCACGCGTTCGGATTTCTCCTCCATCACCTTTGAGCGCTCCACGACCACGACGCGATACCCCTCTCCAGTGGCGCTCAGCAACGGCGGGACATATTATTGGCGCGCGCAATCCATCAGCGCGATGGGGATATACTCCGCGGTCTCTTCCGCGCCCTATTTCTTCATCGATGCGACGCCGCCGGCGGCCTCGCTCTTCCGATATTTCAACTCGACGGGAGGCGCGCTGGATCAGACGCAGTACAGCGACTTGGCCGCGGGAGTCACGGCGCAGGTCTCCGTCCGGGATCTGTTCGCGGGATTGGACCGGGACGGCGTTCTTCGGACTCTCTCCGGAACGGCGGCGCTTTACCCCTTTGATGATGCGGAAGGGACGCAGGCCGCGGAATATCAAGGGAAGGACTCTCTGCGCTTCAGCGGAACAGCCGGATGGGCATCCGGCGTATCAGGCTCGGCCGCGAGCCTGGACGGCGCGAGTTATCTCTATTCGACCGTGCCGCCCGGGCTTCCTTCCGGGGACGGCGCGCGCACCGTCGAGCTTTGGGTCTACCCCGGCGACGCATCCGGCGGAGGGCTGGTCCAGTATGGGGACCAGCAGCTGCATATCAATGGAGACTGCGCGGCGGGCTCAGCCGGGAACACGAATCTTTGCGTCGACGGCGGCAATGCCGCGGCGCATGTCTTCAGCCCGGGCCAATGGCATCATGTGGCATATGTCTATGACGGCGCCGGGAATAACTCCCTCTATGCGGACGGGATGCTGTTGGGAACGTATGCGCAGACGCATTCGACGCTGAGCGGCCCGCTCTTCATCGGAACGGCGACGGCCCGCGGAGCCTTCAACGGCCGCATCGATGAGTTCCGCATCCTCTCCCGAGCCTTGAGCTCCGCGGAGATCGAGAGCGATTCCCGCCGCGCGGGCGCGTTCCGCGCGGAGTATTCGACGGACACGGGCGCGCATTGGACCGAGGTCACGAGCACGGCGCCTGCTTCCGGGCCGAGGATCGCCTACAGCGCGGCCGCGGGAAGCCGCGCTTTCGAGACGCTGCGGCTGGAAGGGCTGGATCTGCCGGAGTCGGCCTCTTCCTCTACGGGGGCTTTTGGAAGCAATCAGATCCGCTTCTACGCCGCCGACCAGGCGGGCAACGAGGTCTCGGCAGGGCCCTTCTCCATCCTCGTCGACACCTCCGTGCCCGGGCCTTGGATCGAGACGCTCATGGCGATGTCGACGACCAGCCTTTATGCGGCCGCCTCGGCGACGGATGCCTTGAGCGGCATCCTGGACTATCGCTTCGAGGCCTCGAGTTCCCCGGTCTTCGCGCCGCCGGTCTCCACCTCGCCTTATCTGTCCGTGAGCACTTATGCTTTCACGGATCTGGCCTATGCCACGACCTATTATGTCCGCGTGAGCGTGCGCGACAATCTGCTCAATACATCCGCTCTCTCCGTGACGGCGGCCACGTCGACTTTCGGCACGGTGTTCATGACGACCGCGGCTTCGGCCCCCGGGGGAGTGCTCCAAGGAGAGGCAGCGGCCATGCTGCGCTTCTCGCTCTCGACGCTCCCCATGGCGTCTTCGCGCCTGCGCGGGCTCAGGGTGCGTCATTCAGGGACCGCGCCGGATTCCGCGCTGTCCAAGGCGAGCCTATATAAGGATAACGATTCGGACGGGCTCTTCGATCCCGTGCAGGATGTGGAACTCGCCATCGGATACTTCTCCGCGGGGGAAGCCCTCATCGATCTGGAGGCCACGGGCAACGGCCAGGACCTGGATTCCACGCCGAAGATCTTCTTCCTGGTTTACGGCATCCGAAGCGACGCTCCCCCGAATTCCACGGTGGGAGTCTCCAGCATGGTCGCCTCGGATTTCATCCTCGATTTCCCGTTCAGTCCGGAAGGGCCCTTCCCGCTCTCGACGGTCCCGATCCCGGTCTCGGACGGCCCGAATACTCTCGCGCTCTCGGCCGTCAATGCCGCTCCGGCCTCCGTCCAGGCGGGACAGACCGAGGTGCCGCTCCTGCGCCTGCTCGCGCAGACCGCCTCCGGCACGAGCATCCTGGATCAGATGACCTTTCATCTGACGGGGACCTTGCCCGGAGGGCAGATCGCGGGACTCAGCCTTTGGCGGGATGCGGATGCCAACGGCGTTTTCGATAAGACGCGCGACCAGCGGCTCTCTCCCGGAGACACTTTCGTCTCCGGCGTCTCGACCGTGACGCTGAGCGCGGCGGTCTCCTCTCGGACGGTGAACACGGCGCCGATGTATCTGTTCGTGACCGCGAATATCGGAGTGGGCGCGCCTCAGGGGACATGGCTGCGCGTGGAGCTTTCTTCTCCGTCGGATGTCGTCTTGAACAACGCCGCCGACAGCACGGAGTTCTCCGCGCTGCCGCTGATCTGCGACACGGCTTCCGTGGTGCTCAGCAATACGGTGCGCGTCACTCCCACGGATCAGACGCCGGCGGCCTTCATGCAGGGAGACCGATATTCCGTGCTCAGGGCCTCGATCTCCGTGGATATCGGCTTCGCGCAGATCGACCGGGTGAGCGTGGACCGCTCCGGGACCGCGCAGGACGCCGATGTCTCGGCCGTCGAGATCTGGCGCGACCAGACGCCCGACGGCGCCCCGTTCAACCCCATAGCGGACGTGTTCTTGGGCTCAGGGCCTTTCGTCTCCGGCCGGAGCGCGGTGGGCATCACGACCGCGTCGTTCACGGCAGGCACGACCGGAGCGCTCTTCATAGCCTTCCAGATGAGTCCCTCGGCGGGCCCCGGGAGGACTCTGGGCGCGGTCCTGACGAATTCCTCGTACATCCGCGCCGTCAATCCCCTGAGCGTGATCTCCGGGACTTTCCCGGTGACGACCGCGCTCGCGCCGATCCAAGCCACGGCCAACCAGCTCTTGATCCCGCTGGCGCAGTCCGTGGCGCCCGGCGGCGTGGACCAGGGGGCCTCGGATACGGCCATGCTCCGCCTGGACCTGGTCTCCAGCCGCAATGATTTCGATTGGCTGAGCTTGAGGGTCCAGAGCACCGGCACGGCCCAGGATTCCGACGTCCGCGGCATCCGGGTCTATAGGGACGACGGCGACGGGGCGTTCTCCGCCATCGCGGATGCCGCGCTCAGCGACAGCTCGCAGACCTTCAGCGGGGGGGCGGCGAACATCACCCTGAGCGTTCCTCCCTCGATCACGGCCGCGACGCACACCTATTTCGTGACCGTGGCGCTCCAGCCGACCGCGGTCCCGGGCCGCACGATAGGGCTTCAGATCGGGAGCACGGCGTCGTTCAATCTCAGCGCTCCCAATACGGTCTCCACGCGGACGGCGGTCTTTCCGTTCACGGCGGGCCCGGTGGCCATTAATCAATTCTCGAACACCGTGGCGGTCTCCACCCGCGGGGCCGCCGCTTCCGGTCTCGCCGATCCCGGAGCCCTTAATCAGCCGCTTCTGGAACTGTCCTTGAGGACGGATGTCTCTTTGGCGACTTGGACCGCGCTGAGGATCGATCAGTCCGGCAGCGCCGCGGACTCGGAGATCAAGGATGTGAAGATCTATTGCGACATCAACGATCTCGGAGTCTTCAACTCATCGAATCTCAGCCAGTATGTCCTGGTCGTTTCCACGGGGCAGCGCTTCGGGCAGACTCTGCCGGGGAGCGTCACGCTCGCATTGAGTTCCGGAGTGGTCGTGGGACCGGCGGCGCGCCGCTATTTCGCGGTCGTGGATATTTCCAGCACGGCCGTTCCCGGGCATACGGTGTCGTTGAGGGCCGTGAACGCGGGCTATTTCTCCGTGAGCGCGCCCAATCAGATCGGCGCCGTGAGCTTTAATTCCCCCTCTCTGACCGTGAGCGCTCCGCCGGCCCTGATGTATGTCGATTTCAAAAGCTCCGCGCCGGCTACCGTGCGGCAGGGTGACGCCAACGTCCCCATGTCCGTGCTAAAGGCCCGCATGTCCGCCTACAGCGGAGAATGGACGCGCTTGACGCTCGATCGGGCGGGCGCCGGACTCGATTCGGACGTCTCGAGCGTCAAGCTCTTCCTGGACAGCGATTCCGACGGGCGCCTCAACGTGCTCAACGACGCGCGGCTGAGCACCGCGGCTTTCGTCGGAGGATCGGCGGTCCTGTCGTTCTCCGCGCAGACCCTTACGTCTTCCACACAGACCTATTTCCTGGCCTATGACGTCTCCATGACCGCCGCGGCCGGCGACACGCTGGGCGCGGGGCTGGGTGCGCCCGGGGTCTTCAGCGTGAACGCCCCCAACAGCGTATCGAGCCTGGGCTTCCCGGCGCAGTCCGCGCTCTCGACGGTGCGGCCGACCCAGGCCGCACTTTCCGTCTCGGCTCAGGATAGGGCTCCAGGACAGCTGCTCCAGGGCGCCACGAACCAAGTCGTTCTTTCTCTTTCCCTGAATACCACGGCCTATGCCGTGCTCTGGAACGGCTTGACCGTGACCTCCGCCGGGACCGCGCAGGATTCGGACATCCGCGCCGTGCGCGTTTGGAAGGACGTGGACGGCAACGGCGCGCTGGACGCAGCCGTGGACCAGGACCTGAGCGCCGGGCAGGCCGGATTCCTGGGCGGGAGCGCCGTCGTGAGCCTGCTGTCGGCGCAGACGATCGGGATGACTCCCTCCCGCTATCTTATATCCGTGGACGTGGCGGACCATGCCTCCTCCGGGCTGACCTTCGGCGTGGTGCTTGCATCCACGGCGGCTTTCGCCTTGAACTCTCCCAATACGGTCGCGGCCGCCGGCTTCCCGTTCTCATCGACCGCGGTCTCCATCCGCAAGCAGCCGGAAGAACTCTCCATCGCGTCGGCGAATCTGCTCGCCGACGGGGTCAATCAAGGCTCTCTCTGCGCGGCCGCGCGGATCACGGCGCGGGCTTCGCGCGAGCGCTTGGTATGGAGGCAGCTGCGCGTCGTGCGTACGGGCTCCTTGAGCGACGCCGCCGCCGGACAGCTGCGGATCTATCGAGACGTCGACGGCTCGGGCGCGATCGGGATCTCCGACGTGCTGGTGGGGACCGGGACGTTCAGCGCGGGTTCCGCGTCCGTGATCTTCTCCTCCGCCCAGAGCGTGGGGACCTCCACGCAGGGCTATATCGCGGCCTTGGCTTTGGATCCCGCGGCTTCCGTGGGCGCTACCTTCGGCCTGACTTTCGCCGACGCGAGCTTCTTCACGGTGGACTCGCCGGATTCCGTTTCCTCCTCGGGCTTGCCCGCATCGACGGCCTTGGCGAGCATCCTGGATTCCCGCACGCCGGTCCTCCCCGTCGTGTCCGTGGACGGGCCTTACAGCAGCCAGTTCGAGTATCTGCATTTCGTCTGGAGTTCGAGCGTGGGAGCGGGAAATCTGAGCGGGGCCTTCTATGCGGTGGGGACGGCGCCTGGAGCGGAAGACGTAGCGGCCTATACCGCGATCGCGGCCGGACGCACGGATGTGCGCGCCGAAGGCTTCCCGCTGCGCTCAGGCGCCACCTACTATATCTCCGTGAAGACGCAGTCGGATCTGGGATTCTTGAGCCCCGTAGGGACCTCGATGGGAGTGCTCGTGGATTTCACGGTGCCTCCGACGCCCGCGCCGACGCTTACGCTGGGACAGTCGAGCGTGCTGGTCAATTGGGGCGCCGTGAGCGCCGGTCCTTCCGGGGTCGCGGGCTATCTCGTCGAATATCGGCGCGCGGATGGGCCGATCTGGTACAGCGCGCGCACGGGACAGGCGAGCCGCGCCGCGGCCTTGGGGAACAAGCCCGTGCGCGCGGCCGCGGTCTCCGCCGATGAGATCATCTCGGGGATCTCTTATCAGATCACGGGATTGGCCGCCGGCACGATCTATGTGCGCATGCGCTCGGTCAGCGGCGCGGGCGTGGCGAGCGCGCCCAGCTCCGAGTCCAAGCTGCAAGTCGGGGCTCTGCCCAAGGATGGGGTCAGCGCCGCGTCCAACTATCCGAATCCTTTCGACTCCCGCAAACAGCAGACCACGATCACCTATGCGCTCAGCCAGAGCGCGGATGTGACCCTGCGCCTCTACGATGTGTTCGGCTCATTGGTCAACGAGATGAGCTTCACCGCCGGGACGCCCGGGGCCCAGGCCGGGACCAATGAGGTGCGCTGGGATGGGACGGGAAGGGCGGGGGGGAAAGTCTCCAAAGGGATGTATCTGTGCGTCCTGCAGTCCGGCGGCGCCAAAGTCATCCTCAAGATCGGCGTCATTCACTAACGGCAAAAGGAAAGACGAAGCTCGGCACCGCCCGGCAAGGAATATGGGTCCGCCTTGCTCGCACCCGGCCGATCCGACCCACCGCCGTCACCCCTGCCGCATCGAAGACACGGTTTTCTTTAGCGCTTAGATCCATATCCCTTGTCGGGCGGTGCGATTTCTCGCACCCCTATAAACGACGAGAAAAAACGGAGAGGACGGCCTGATAAACGACAGGGGATTCCTGAAGGAACGGAGGACATCAGGACGCATTTTTTGGGGAATCGGGGGAGGGATTCCGTCATTCCGGCGAAAGCCGGAATCCAGGCTTACGACTTAACGGCAGTTGCTGGGCCCCGGCTTCCGCCGGGGTGACGATGGCGGGGAGTTCATGATGTCTTCGTGATTAGGAAAGAATGACGGTTACACTATAGTGTGAGGGTCTGCATAGGGGTGTGGTGCGCCCGTAAACAGCGCTGGAAAAGCGGCATTTATGTTGCGGCCGCAGTGCTGGCGCTGGCCTGCGCTCAGACGGCTTGGGCGGAGGGGACGGCGGGCCGCGCGGGGCAGATATTCGAATTCGGGGCAGGCGCTCGGGCCTTGGGCATGGGCTCGGCGTACACGGCAGCGGTCAACGACGTTTCCTCCGTCTACTACAACCCCGCGGGACTGGGCCTTCTGCAGGGAAGAGAGGTCTCGCTTATGCATGCCGCGCTCTATGAGGGCGCGTCTTACGATTATCTGGGTTACGCCCAGAACTCCCGCACGCGGCCCGGAGGCTGGGGCGTGGAGCTTTTGCGTCTGAGCGCCTCGGGCGCGGAAGGACGTGATGAATTCAATCGTCCGACCGGGAGCTTCGGCTACTCCGAGATGGCCTTCGGCTTCGCCTCGGCCTGGCGCGGATTCCTGCACCCGCTCCTGTCGTTGGGAATCAAAGGGAAAGCCCTTAAGCGCGAACTGGGGGGCTCCGGCGACACGCTCTACGGCATGGATCTCGGCGCGCAGATGGGGCCGTTCCTGGGGCGCAGGCTCATGCTCGGCCTCGCGGCCCAGAATGTCGCCTCTTTGAAGCAGGGAGACACGGACGACAGCCTGCGTCCCTTGGTCCGCTTCGGAGCCGCCTACCGCGTGGTGGGTCCGCTCTCCTTGGCCGCGGACGTCTCGGATGCCGGAGAGCTGCGCGTCGGGACCGAATATTCCATGGGAATCATGGCCCTGCGAGTGGGGGTCGTGGACCAGGCCTTGGCTTTCGGCGGCGGCTTTCTTTTCCGCGACCGCTATTCCGTGGACCTGGCCCTGCTCAATCACCCGGTCCTGGGGCTCTCTCAGCGCATCTCCGTGGGCTATCGATTCATGCCCGCGGCGCGGAGCAAGCCCATGCAGCATTTCGCGGCGGAATATCTGGCTGAAGCCCAAGCCGTCCTTCAGCGGCGGGAATATTTGAAGGCCTTGGAGGGGCTGGAAACCGCGATGGGGCTCGACGATAGGCTCGGCGCGGAATGGAAGGCCAAGAGCGAACGCCTGCGCCGGCTGGTCAAGCGCATGAGCCTGGACTCTCATCCCGAGGACGCTCAGGTTTTGGCCGAGGATTCCCAGGCTTCCCTGGTGGCGTATGCCTCCATCGAGGCGTATATGTCGCGGGAGGAAGACCGAGCCGTGCTCTTGGCGCATGCGGCGCAGGGCGCGGAGCCCGGCAAGGGCGCCTACGGCCGCCTGCTCGACGCCCTCACGGGGCTCAGCGGCCGCCCCATCGAACGAGATCAGATCCTGCCGCCCGTGCGCTTGGCCGAGTTCAAGATGCGCAAGGCTTTGGAAGACATCTACGCGCATCGCTATGAGGCCGCCGCGGGACTCCTGCGGGAATCGCTGTGGCTCGATCCCTCCAACGCCTTGGCGTGGACGAGGATGGGCTCGGCGTATTTCGCCTCCGGCGACAAGGAGCGCGCGGCCCAGGCCTGGCGCAAGGCTTTGGAGCTCAATCCGGGCGATGAGAAGCTCAAGACTTTCATGATTCAACAGGGGATGGACCGATGAACCCCTGCATCAATAAAAGCGCAATGAAAAAGCGAAGGCGCGGAGCCATACTTTCTCGGAGCGCGGAGACGGCATGGATGCGGTGATCCTGGTGCTCGTTCCCGTGCTGTTCCTGACTTTGGCGGCCAGCATGCTGGCCGTCAGCCAGTTGACGGGATTCTTCCAGTTCAACAAGTATTCGCGCAGGCGCCGCTCCGACAGCCGGGAGATCCTGCGCTTCATGACGCGGCTGGAATCGGCCCGAAGACAGGAGGTCCGGCGCAGCCGGGAATTGGAGACGCTTTCTTCGAGACTGCAGGTCAATAACATGGAACTGGCCAGGCTCAACGGCATGAAATCGAAGTTCTTGTCCATGGTCGCGCACGACATGCGCACGCCCTTGGCCTCGATCAAGGGCTTCGGCCAGCTTTTGGAGCGCCAGCGGCTCGGACAAGGCGCGGCGCGCTACGTCGGAAACATCGTGCGCAGCACCGAGCAGATGAACCGGCTCATGGCGGACCTCACGGACCTGGCGGTCATCGAGGCCGGCAAGCTCCGCATGGAGAAGGCCTCCTTCGATCTGGCGCAGATGTTCGAGGACGTCGTTCCCGGCATCAGCGTCATCGCGCAGAACAAAGGCGTGCGCTTCTCCGTGCAGGCGCCGCCTTCGGGGCTGGAGATCGTCGGAGACCGGTTCCGCCTGGTGCAGGCGCTCATGAACTTCCTCAACAACGCCGTGAAGTTCACGCCGCCGGGAGGCAAGGTCGAGTTGTCCGCGCACGCGAGCGGACGCTATGCCGCGTTCCGGGTGAAGGACAGCGGGCCCGGGATACATCCCAGCGAGAAGCAGAGCCTTTTCGAGAAGTTCTATCAATCCAAGTTCTCGGACCAGAAAGCCAGGCGCCAGGGCTGGGGGCTGGGTCTTTCCATCGCGCAGGAGATCGTGCGCGCGCATGGCGGAGAGATCGGCGCGGAGTCCGCCGGGCTGGGGAAAGGATCGACGTTCTGGTATCGGATACCGCTCAAGCCCGCGCGCGCGATCGAGAGCATCGGCCGCGGCGCCCTCATCCTCATGCTCGCGGCTTTCGGCGTCTGCGCCCGCGCCGGCGCGCAGCAGGGGCTGCCGCTCGAGGAAAAAGCGCGCTTCGAGAAGGCTTTGCAGGAGAAGGCCGAGTCCGTGCTCCTGCATCTACTGGGGCCCGGCCGCGCGCGCGTGGTCGTGGACGCGTCCCTGGATTTCACGCGCATCGAGCGCTTCGACGTGCGCAGCGGCTCCGCGGGCTCCGCCGAGAAGAGCCCTCTTTATATTTGGCAGAGCGTGGGGGCGCAGGCCTCCGGGCAGGAGCTCCTTCCCGGCGTGCCGGAGCTCGAATCCGCGCCGGGGCCCACGCGCTCCTATGAGCGGCAGAATTCCTTCCCATCTTCTTTCGTGCGGAAGCTCAATGTGATGCTGATCCTGGATCGGAGCGTGGACGTTCAGCAGGGAGACGAGATCTCGCGCATCGTCTCGGACGTGATGGACATCCAGCCCGGGCGAGGCGACGTCCTTAACGTGGTGCGCGCGCCCTTCGCGCCCGCCTGGAAGACCGTGTGGTATACCCCGGAGTCCGCCAGCCTTTTGATGAAATACGGGCTCATCGGCCTGATGATGTTCATCACCCTGGTGGTCGTGGCGGTCTGCTTCCTGAAGCTCGCCGAGGCCATGGATTCCATGGCGCAGGCGCAGGGGCGCCAGCTCCAGACGGATTTCGGGCCGGCCAAGGACGGCGCGCTTCCCGAAGAAGAGCTTCCCATGGAGGCGCAGCCTCCGGGGCTTCCGGCGCTCGAGGGCGCCGAGAAGATCGTCTTCGATGTTCGGCCGGAGCAGGCCGAGACGCTCTTGGAGATCCTCCGGGACCAGGATCCGGACAACCTCGCCCTTGTGACCGCGCATCTGCCTTTGCCCGCGCGCAAGGCGTTCCTGTCCCTTCTGCCGGCCAGGATGCACGGGCTCGTCCTGACGTCGCTGGGGCGCGTGCGGTTCGTGGAGCGGGAGCAGGTCCTTGCGGTCAAGGAGGAGTTGGAGAAGCGCCTGGAGAACGCCGTGGGCGGGCGCAGCGCTCTCCTGTCCATGATCGCCGATTCAGGCCCTTCCGAACAGCGAGAGCTTCTTCGATTCCTTGAGATACAGGACCAGGACTTGGCGCGCGCGATCCGCTCTCAGATCCTGCTTTTCGAGGACCTCGCCGGACTTGAAGGGAAGGATTGGCCGACGATGTTCTCCGCCGCGCCTCTGGAAGAGTGGGGGCTGGCGCTCAAGGGCGCTTCAGCGGAGCTTCTGCAGGCCTTGGAGGCCCAACTCCTGCCCAAGACCTGGGCCATGCTCCAGCAGGCCTTGGGCGCCGGCCGTTCTGCGCCGGCGGCCGTGGAGCGCGCGCAGGAGAAGATCATCGAGGCGGCCAGGCGTCTGATCCTGGAAGGGCGCATCGCTGATCCCGCGGCGAGCCGGCTCAAGGCGCAGGATGCCGGCGCGGAAGCGCTTGCAGCGCAAGAAGAGCCGAGGAGCGTGCAGGCATGAGAGAAAAGGTCGAGGAACTGCTGGCGTCTTTGCGAGGAGGGCCCGCGCCCGCGGCGGCCGCCCAGGCCTCCGTGTCCGCGGTCCCGATGGAGGAAGTCCTTCATCTTCGGGAGAAGGTCGCGGAGCTTGAGGCGCGCCTGGGAGAGCCCCCGGCTCCCCCGGCAGCCCAGCCGGCCGTCCAAGAAGTCCTTCCCGAGGACGGCGGACCCGCCGCGCCTCGTCCTCCTTCCGAGATGGCCCTTTACATGCATACGAAGGTGGAACTGTTGGAGAAGAGGCTGGAACAGGCCCAGCAGGAAGCGATCCGCTCCGGCGAGGCCTTGCGCGAGCGGGAAGAAGTCCACCACAAGGCCCGGCGCGAGGTAGAGGGCTTCTTCAAGACTCTGCGCGAGCAGCAGCATTCCGAGGCGTTCGACCGCCAATTGAGAGAGCAATTCTTGAGGATGCAGAAGCATGCGCAGGATCTCGAAGCGCGGCTCTCCGAAGCTCAGCTGCGCATGCTTCCCGCCGAAGAGATCCTGTCATGGCTTGAGAAAGAGAATGGGAGCGAAGAGCTCAAGAAGAGGGTCCAAGACCGCCTCTCGGGAGCGAGCGCGCCTCCAGTTCCCCCGGCGGCGAGCGTTCCCCCATGCCCTCCTCCCATGCAGCATCCATTTTTGATGCAGAGCCCCGCGCGGCATGAACAGGACCTGAACCAATTCTCCGGCATCCTCGGCCGCTTGGCGGACCTGGAGACGCGCTTGGAGGATGCCGATAAGGAGCGTGCGGCACAGACACAGAAGCGCTTGGCTTGGGAGAGCGGCGTGTTGGAAGCCTTCAAGCAGTCCGCCGGACGATGGTTCCGTGCCGGCGGGCCGGAACTTTTGGTCGAGTCCGCTCTGGAGACCCTGGTGGACACGCTTCAGAAGCGCGAGGAGCTCACGCGCGGCATGGACGAGACCTTGAAGCTCCTGCGCCAAGAGCCGCCGGATTCTCCGCAATCAGGGGCCTTGCGCCAGCGCCTGGCGCAGCAGAGGCGCATGATCGACCAGCTTCAAGAGGACATCGACAAGCGCTTGGCCGTGGTCAATGCATGGGTGGACCGCAGCAGGGGAGAACGGCCTTGAACATGGATATGACGACGCTCGCGGGACTGCTCGGGGCCTGCGTATTCCTTATCGTCGGCTTCATGACGGGAGAGGTTTCCGGGATCTTTTTGAACATGCGCGGGATCATGATCGTCGTGGGCGGAACCGCCGCGGCCATGCTCATCAACACCCCGATGCGCTATATCCGCGAGACGGTCCTCGCGGGGCTTTCTCTTCTCAGGCGCGATCCCTACGGCGATCCCGCCGAGCTCGTGCCCCTGATCACCCGATTGGCCGAGCAGGTGCAGTCCCAGGGGCTGGGCGCCTTGCGCGAGGTCGACGGGCGCGCGGCCGGCGGCTTTCTGCGCGAGGCCGCGTTCACGGCCATGGAGTACGGCAACGCCGATTTCGTGCGCAGGGTCCTGGAGACCGAGGTCAATAACCGCGTGGACCGCGCCAACGAGGTCATCAACGTGGTGCGCACCGCCGGAGTGCTCTCCCCCATGTTCGGGCTCATCGGCACGCTCATGGGGATCGTGCACGTGCTCAAGCAGATCTCGGATCCGGAGCAGGCGGGCCCGGCCATGGCGGTGGCCGTCACCACGGCCTTCTACGGCATCCTCATGGCGAATTTCGTCTGCGTCCCCATGGCCGGGAAGATGCGCTTCCGGCTGTGGGAAGAGGTCAAGACCAAGGCGATGGTCATCGAGGGAGTGGTGGGCATGATGCAGGGGACGGTCCCCCTGGTCTTGGAGCGGCGGCTCCAGGCGTTCCGATAAAAGGAAGACATGGCGATCTACCGCCCGCGAAGAGACGAACTGGAATCCCAATTGAACAAAGGGGCTCTTTGGGCCGTGGTCTACGGCGACCTGATGAGCTACCTGATGATACTCTTCCTCATCATGCTCTCGTACTCCCTGACCCGCAGCGTCCGCGCCAAGCCCAAGGTCGAGCAGTCCCTCATGCAGATCCAGCGCGTTTTCGGCGGCAAGGCGGATGCCGCTTTCCAGGAACGCGCATCGGCGCGCGGCAAGGAACTCTCCGCTTCCGAGAATCTTCAGAAGGAGATCGATAAGCAGGGGCTCTCCGCCTCCATGGAGGTCGTTGCCACGGAGCAGAGGGTGCGCGTGGCCATGAAAGACGGAGTCCTCTTCGATTCCGGGAGCGCGGAGCTCAAAAAATCGGCCAAGCCGGTGCTCGAGGCCATCGCCCGCGAGATGGCGGCTTTGCCCAACGAGGTGCGCGTGGAGGGGCACACCGACGATGTCCCGGTGAGAGGGGGGCGGTATTCCTCGAACTGGGAGCTTTCCATGGCCCGCGCCTACGCGGTCCTTCGCATATTGGAGGCGCAAGGCATCCCTCCGAACAGGCTTTCCGGCATCGGCTACGGCGAGTACCGGCCCGCGCGGCCCAATGACGGAGTCGAGAACCGCGCCAAGAACCGGCGCATCGAGATCAGCCTCCTGCGCGAGCAACAAGGGCGCTGAAAATTTGCGGGTGCCTTCTTCCGTCATTCCGGTTTCATTCAGCATGCCACGAGCAACGGCAATCAAGTTTCCTGACGAGTTCTGATATACAATGAAAGAGTGAAAGTCCTGCTCGTCTCTCCGGCCGGCGCCGTGTCCGCGCGGATACAGGATCTGCTCGCGCGCGCCGGGGCGCGGGTGGAATGCCGCGGCCAGGCGCCCAAGACCTCCGCGCGCTTCGATCTCGGGCTGCTGCTGCCCGGCCGGAAATCTTTCGAAGACGTCCAGGCCTTGCGCAGGCTCTGCGGCCGCGTGCTCCTTCTCGCCGGACCGGAGGAATTCTACGGTCCGAGGATGTCGGAGTTCATCGCCTGCGGCGCCGACGGGATCGTCCTGCTTTCTCTTTCGGATGAGGAGCTCTCCCGCCGCTTTGCATGCGCGGACGCCGCATCCGCCGATGCCGGAGTCGTCGAAGTCGGCGGCATATGCCTGGATGTCTCCGCGCGCACGGTCGAGGTCCTCCGCGGGAAACGGCATGTCCGTTTGAAGGATTTCCCGCCCAAAGAGTTCGATCTCCTGCGCTTGTTTTTGGAGCATCCTCATGCGGTGCTCGCGCGCGCGGCCGTCTTGGAGCGGCTATGGGGAGCGCGCGCCGCGGAGGTCAATGCCGAGACCTTGGACCGCCGCATCGGGCACATCCGCCGCAAGCTGGGCGCCGCGGGCCGATGCATCCGCTCCGTTCGCGGCGTAGGATATGTCTTCGAGCCCAAGTCCTGATGCGGGCAGTTGAGCAATATCCAAAGGCCTAAGCCTGTCTAGGTCTTCTGTCCTCTGCGCAGGGGGTCCCAGGACCCCTGTGGTTGCAGGTGTATTTCTGTAAAATTCAAAGATGACGGCAGCCCGTTGGGCGCTTATCCCCATCTTTTCGATATTCTGCACGGCTTCTTCCGCGCAGGCCGGGGCCTTGGCCCAGCTTCGAGGACTTTCCCCGGCATCCTTCGAGGCGCCGGCGATCACCCTCTCCGGGCCCGCTGCTTTTGTCGAGACAAGGGCCAATGTCCTGGCGCCCAGCAGGGACCCTCGCGTAAAGCTCATGGGTCCCGTGAGCCTGATGAGCGAAGCGGATGCGCGTCTGGACCTTCCAGCCATCCGGGACAGGCATTGGCCGGCATCGGATGCCTTTCCCACGGCGGACGGCAAGGCGTATGTGAGCATCCATTTCGATTCCCGCGGCAAGGCGTATTTCGCGGTGAAAGCGCCGGGCTGGAGCGCTCCTTCTTGCCTCTTGTTCGCCTGGGGCGCGGAAGGTTCCTGGACCATCGGCGGACAGCGCTACCATATGGCTTTCGATGCGACCATCATCCGCTCCACGGAGAAGAGCCTCATTGAGATCAGCAATGAGGATACCGGCACCGTGGTCTTCTCCGAGACCCTGCATGAACTCCAGGATCGGTCCTATGATTCCGGGCAGCCTATCCGCGTCGGCGCGCATGCCTACCGGCTTTTTTATGGGGATGCGGTGGATCCTTCTTCCAACCCCGCGAAGACGAACCCCGCGTTGAAGGGCATCGTCATCGTTGAGAAGGGCGTTTCCGGCGGCGTGGGAGGCTATAAAGCCTATGTCATCACGCTCTCGGACGTGCCCAAGGACTATGCCGCGGGCTTCCTGCTCGACAACGGGCAGGGCCTTGGAGCGCGGCTCTCCCAAGACGGGGACAAGCTCGAACTCTTCGATATCCCTCGTTAGGTCAGAGGGGCTTTCTTCAATCTGCGGTCGATGCTGTATGATGAGCCCGGCAGGGTCTTGGCGTGCTTCTTGAGTTCGGAGCCGACGAGGCTGACCTCTCCATAGGATGTGATCGGGCGAAGCTTGTTGTGGCAGACTCCGATGGACATGGAGAGGAGGGGGAATTCCGCGGTTCGGCCTTGGCGGTCCTTGGAGATGATGCGGCCCTTGGCGCGATCCTCGGGCTTGTAAAAAGAAGGGGCGAGGGCGTCGAAATCTTTGATGACGCGGCGGCAGTAGTCTTCCATGCGGTCGGGGTGCGTGAGGAGTATGAAGTCGTCTCCGCCGATGTGTCCGAGGAAGTCCTTGCCGAGGCCGAGCTCGCGGACGATGCCCACGAGGAGGTTGGCGGTTTCCTTGAGGACTTGGTTGCCGGCGTCGTAGCCGTAGGCGTCGTTGTAGGCCTTGAACTCATTAAGGTCGAGGTAAAGCACCGCGAAGAGTTCTCCGGAGGCGGCAGTCGCGCTGATGCGGTTCTCGATGATGACGCTGCCGGGCAGGCGCGTCAAAGGGTTGGCGTCCAAGCCTTCGCTGGTGCGCCGGAGCACCATGCGGATGCGCGCGAGGAGTTCTCGAAGGTCGACGGGCTTGGTGACGAAGTCGTCGGCGCCGAGGTCTAGCCCTTGGATCTTATTCTCGGCTTGGCCGGCGGCGGACAGGATGATGATGGGCAGGTGCCTGAGCCCTGGATCGGACTTGAGCTCCTTGCAGACCTGGAAGCCGTCCTTGCGGGGCATCCAGAGGTCCATGACGATGATGTCCGGGAGGTCCTTTCGTAGGACCTCTAGCGCTTCTTCTCCATCGCGAGCCGTTGAAACCGAGTACCCCTCATGCTCAAGCGCGTCGCGCATGAGCATGAGCAGATCCGGTTCGTCGTCCGCGACCAACACCTTCGCCATGCCCCCAAGATACCTCAAATCCCCCCCTTCCGGCAAACCGTCAGCGGGAATCCTGCGGTAAGCAGGATTCCCGCTGCCTTGAGGTGTCTCGAAACAAAAAAACACACCATGAAATTCGAAAGTCAAGTTTTCGATTTTCATGGTATAATAAAGCATGCAAATTAAGCGGGCAGCCCTGTTGCAGCGGCTAAAAAACTCTCTCAAACGCAGCAGGGTCACGGCGCTCATAGGACCGCGGCAATGTGGGAAAACGACATTGGCCCGGCTTTTGGCCTCGCCGGAGTCCGTCAACTATTTCGATCTTGAGGATCCATCGAGCCTGGCTAGGCTTGTCGAGCCGGATGTCGCCCTTCGCGGGCTCAAAGGGCTGGTCGTCATCGATGAGATACAGAGGCGGCCCGATCTCTTTCCCGTGATCAGGGTTCTTGCCGACCGTGTTCCTCTGCCTGCCAAGTTCTTGATCTTAGGAAGCGCTTCTCCCGTTCTGCTTCGGCAATCCTCAGAATCTCTGGCCGGCAGGATTGAGACCGTGGACATGAACGGGTTCAGCCTGTCCGAAGTCGGATGCGATTCCCACCAGAGGCACTGGCTGAGAGGCGGGTTCCCGGCCTCCTATCTCGCCAAGACGGAGGCCGACAGCCTGGCTTGGCGCAAAAATTTCATACAGACGTTCATCGAACGCGACCTTCACCAGTGGGGAATCGGCGTTCCCTCTTCCGCGTTGACGCGATTCTGGGCCATGCTGGCTCATTATCATGGGCAGATATGGAATGCCGCCGAGCCTGCCCGAGCCCTGGGGATCAGCGAACCGACGGTCAGGACCTATCTGGACATCTTGTCCGGCATCTTCATGGTCAGACAGCTCCAGCCATGGCATGCGAGCCTGAAGAAAAGGCAGGTGAAAGCTCCGAAGATATTCTTCCGCGACACGGGGCTCCTCCATCAGATGCTCGGAATCCGTTCTGAAAAGGACCTGTTCCATCACCCGAAGTACGGGGCTTCTTGGGAAGGATATGTCATCGAGGAGACCATAAAGGCGACGGAGCCCGATGAGATCTATTATTGGGCCACGCATAACGGGGCGGAGCTGGATCTTTTGCTGGTCAAGGACGGGAGGATGCTGGGGGTCGAGTGCAAGCGCATGGATGCGCCGCGCCTGACTCCTTCGATGACCACCGCGCTCAAGGACCTCGGCCTTGAGCAGATCGCCGTGATATATCCCGGCAAGAAGCGCTATTCCCTTCATGACCATGTGACTGCCGTTCCCTTCGACTTCTTGCCGGGCGGCATGTCCGCCTTATTCGGGAAGTAGCCTTCTTCTCCGTGTGCTTTTGTCGATGCATATACGAAGGAATCTTTAAAAAGCGGAGCTTTGCTAGGAGGCAGAGTTTTATTTATGAGTCAATGTAAACTGTGCGGTTGTGATGCCGTGCTTATGGACTCCCATTTGCTTCCGGCTTTCGCTGCCCGATGGATAAAGGAGACATCACCAACACCGTACCTGCGAGATGCGGTGACTCCAAACCTGCGAAAGCAGGATACAAGGACGGCGAAGTTGCTTTGTCAGGGATGCGAGACGCGATTTAGCCAAGATGAAGGAAATTTTGCCAAAACGATATTCTCCCCTTATGTCACGAAAGAACTTGATGAAAAAGGCTGTGGGCGTGGGAACATCCGAGCTTTTCAGTATGACGAATGGCTATTGCGTTTTGCCTTATCACTACAGTGGAGAACAATCTTAACCAGGCCCAATGCCGTCTATGGCGAAACGTCCTTTGTCGTGATTGAGGAAACATGGCGTCAGTTTTTACTAGGTCAGCGTCGTGATTCTGGCGTTTGGGAAACGCATATGATTTTCCTCTCGAGCCTTGCAGGAGCGGTGATCCCGGCTGGCCTTAAGCTTGGATGCAGAGTGAATTCGTATTTGTTGGGGACCGTGGACGCTACGACCATTTCATCTCAGGACAATCAAAAGGCTGGGATATATTCGAAGATAGGGCCCATCGCATTCTTTACACCGTTGAGGCCTCTCGTTCTTAAAGGGAATTCAGATTCTAAGTTACATATGCGTGGCACAATTAAAGTGGGGCAGAAATTGCGCAATGAATGGCTAGGCCAATTTATTTTTGTCACGCGACCCAATGAGGTTTATCGAACGGTTTCAGAAAAACAGCAAATTAGAATGGCCAAGGATTTTCTGGCGAATCCAGAAAGGACGCGGGAGACGATGAGCTTCCATGCGTTAGAGGTGGATTTTAAGTTGGAAAGAGAGAATAACACTTAACGCCCTCTTCAGTGGAAATCTCAGTTTCTGAGGGTGCGGCCTATGGCGGCGGGCGGGTAGGGATATGGGTTTGCGGGGCGTCTCGGAGCGAGCGCAGCCTCTGCGCGATGCGAGAGTCGAGCGGACGCCGAGCGCAGAGGCGGACCGCGTACCCGCGGACCCATAGCCCTAGACGCACGACGCATTAGAGACGGCTTACCGAAAGATCATTAAGGGGCAAAGGCATACTCCGACGGGATAAGAGGGCGACGGATCGGGCCGAGGACGAACCGGGGCGGAGTCCCCGGGCGGGCCGGAGGACCGAGACGGAGCACTCCTATTGGGGCCCGGAGGAGGCATAGAAATAAATTCCTTATAGGGGGAGAGGGTGGAAACTCGGGTGCGGGAATTATAGAATGGGCGGAGTTCTTTTATATGGGGTTAGAGAAGGACGGGGCTAAGAAACCGGGGCGCGGGCAGGGGATGGCGGCGCTTGGGGCGGGCGTGGAGCTGGTGGTTTATGCTCTGGCGGGCTGCCTTGCGGGCCGATGGGCCGATGGACGATTCGGGACCGGGCCTTGGCTTCTGCTCGTGGGATCACTTGCGGGAATTGGACTGGGACTCTTCCAGTTCATACGAGAGACATCTAGGACACGGACATAGAGCTCCTGGGTCCCGGCTTTCGCCGGGATGACGAAAAGAGAAGCCGGGGTGACGGAAGAAAGGATGAACGGCACACAAGGGTTGATAGTCGAGGCGGGCATCGGGTTGGTTGCGGCGGTGGGGGTCTCCATGATCGGAGCGCGGCTCCTTCGGCGCTCCGATATAGGGATGAAGGGGTTCCTGCGGACCTATGCCCTCCTGGCTTGCGGGCGGTTCATCGTGCTTGCGGGGCTCATGTTCTCGGTCCGCAATGCTGAGCCCCGCAACCAAGCAGCGCGGCTTTTGACGTATGTGTTCGCGGTGATGGGCTTCTCGTTCTGGGAAGCAAGGACGTTCGGGAGGAAGAGCGCGGCGTGAATTTCGACGAGGTCGTGGCGCATCATCTTCTGGACCATGCACTCTTCCCGCTCTTCTCAGCGGGCGGGACCCACGTCTATCTCACCAAGCACCTTTTCATGATGTGGCTCTGCGGCGCAGGGCTGGTCTTGCTGGGACTCCTCGCCCAAGGCTCCTCCCGGCCGGCCTCTTTGCTGCGCGCGGCCCTCGAGGCCGTGGCTTTATATATCCGCGACAACATCGTGGAGCCTATCCTGGGCGAGCATGGCCGCGGCTACCTCCACTACTTCATCACCCTCTTCCTCTTCATCCTCGCCTGCAATCTCGCCGGACTCGTCCCCTTCGGCGCCACGGCCACCGGCAACATCGCCGTGACCGCCGCGCTCTCGACCTGCACCTTCTTCCTTATCCTGACGGCCGGAATCCGAGAGCAAGGCATCCTCGGCTTTCTCAAGCACTTGGCGCCCAGCGGCCTGCCCTGGTGGCTCATCCCTCCCATGTTCGTTATCGAGGCTTTAGGGCTCTTCATAAAGTGCGGCGCGCTCACCATCCGTCTTTTCGCGAACATGATCGCCGGGCATATCGTGGTCCTCGGCTTCTTGTCCTTGATCTTCACTTTTGCGGCGACCAGCAGCTGGGCGGGCCTGGCCGCGGCCCCGTTCTCCGTCGGACTCGTTGTTTTCGTGACCGCTTTGGAGGTGCTCGTCTGCCTTCTGCAGGCGTACATCTTCACGATGCTGACGGCCGTGTTCGTCGGCGGGGCGATGCACCCCCACTGACGAAAAGAAAGACGGCGGAAGATCCCGCCGAATTATGAAGGGGATAGGGACTCTCTGGAATATCTGAGTGAGTCCTTATCCAAAGGAGACATAGCCATGCTGCACATCGGATTGGGGTATCTGGGAGTAGGGCTCGCCGTGGGGCTCACCATCGTGGGCGCGGCGGCCGGGATCGGCCGCTTGGCCGGCGCGGCTCTTGAAGGCACCGCGCGCCAGCCGGAGGCGCAGGGCGCTTTGCAGACCATGATGATCATCGCCGCGGCCCTCATCGAGGGACTCGGGCTCTTCGCGCTGGTCATCGCCTTCCTGGCCGTGAGCACGCTCAACAAGGCCGCTTCCGCCGGCGCCGGAGCGCCCTCGGCCGCGGTCGAGACCGCGAAGCATTGAGCTTGGTCCCTATGGAGGGATGATGGATACCCTTCTGAACCCGGACCCCGGGCTCTACATCTGGACCATCATCAGCTTCCTCATATTCGTGGGCCTGCTCAAGGCCTTCGCGTGGGGGCCGCTGATGAAGGGCGTGGAGGCTCGGGAAGAGCGGCTGCGCCAAGAGCGAGAGCTCGCCGAGGCCGCGCGCAAGGATGCCGAACGCCTGCGCGCGGAGATCGCCGCGCAGATGCAGGGCTTGGAGGAGCAGGGCCGCAAGCTCATGTCCGAGGCCGCCCGCGAGGGCGAGGACCTTCGGGCCAAGCTCCGCTCGACGGGGGAGAGCGAGGCCCGCGCGCTCATCGCGAAAGGGCGGGCGCAGCTGGAGCATGAGAAGGAGAAGCTCTCCGGCGAGCTCCGCCGCGAGGTCGGGGCCCTTTCGGCCCAGGCCGTCGAGCGCCTGATCCGCAAGAGCGTGGACGAGGGCGTGCGCAAGCGCGTGCTCGACGACCTTTTCGTCGAGGTCGACAAGATGGGGAAGGAATGAGACCGGGCGAGCGGGCCTTGGCTCGGCGGTATGCGGCGGCGTTCGTCGCCGCCGCCGGAGCCGGGTCCGCGGATGGGCGCGCCTCGCGCGAGGACCAAGCCGTGAAGGATCTCGCCGCCGCCGCCGAGCGCGTAGCGCCCGAAGAGGCCTGCTTCCGCGATCCTCGCCGCTCCATGGAGGAGAAGCAGGCGCGCCTCAAGAGCTTGGCCGGACAGATCTCCGCCGTGACGCTGCGCTTCCTCCATCTGCTTTTGGAGAATAAGAGGCTGGGCCTTTTGAGCGCCGCGGCTTTGGAGTCCTCCCGGGTGCTCGACGACCAGCGCGGGATACTGCGCGCGTATGCGAGCGCGGCCGCCCCGCTGGGAGCCGGGCAAGAGGAGTCCCTGCGCCGCGGATTGGAGCGCTTGAGCGGACGCAAGATCGTTTTAAGCACGCGTGTCGACGAGGAAGTCCTCGCGGGCGTCGAGGTCCGCGCCGGAGATTGGGTCCTCGACGCGAGCCTGCGCGGGCGCATGAAGCGCCTGCGCGAGAGTTTGACGGCGGGATAGGAACATGATTAGACCCGAAGAGATCACCAGCGTATTGCAGAGCCGCATCGCCGCGGAGGGCGGCGGCTCGGTCGTGGCCGAGGAGGGCTCCGTCCTCCAAGTCGGCGACGGCATCGCCCGCGTCTACGGCCTGGAGAGCGCCATGGCCGGCGAGCTTCTGGAGCTGCCCAACGGCGTCTTCGGCATGGTGCTCAACCTTGAGAAGGAGAACATCGGCTGCGTGCTCTTCGGCCGCGACGAACTGGTCAAAGAGGGAGACCCTGTTCGGCGCACCGGACGCGTCATCGATATCCCGGTGGGGGATGCGATGATCGGGCGCGTCGTCGATGCCTTGGGGCGTCCCATCGACGGGAAAGGCCCCATCGCCGCCACCGGCCGCCGGCCCATCGAGGTCATCGCCCCGGGCGTGGTGGCCCGCCAGCCCGTCACCGTCCCTCTTCAGACCGGGCTCAAGGCCGTGGACGCCATGATCCCGATCGGCCGGGGCCAGCGCGAGCTCATCATCGGCGACCGGCAGACCGGCAAGACCGCGGTGGCCATCGACGCCATCTTGAATCAGAAGGATTCCCCGAACAGGCCGATCTGCGTGTACGTAGCCGTCGGGCAGAAGCAGTCCACCGTGGCCGGCGTGGTCCAGACTCTGACGGACCGCGGGGCCATGGATTATACGATCGTGGTCAGCGCCTCTGCTTCCGAGCCCGCGCCCCTGCTCTATCTCGCGCCCTACTCCGGCTGCGCCATCGGCGAGGAATTCCTTTGGAAAGGGAAGGACGTGCTCGTCATCTACGACGACCTCTCCAAGCATGCCCAGGCCTATCGCCAGCTCTCGCTCTTGCTGCGGCGCCCCCCGGGCCGCGAGGCGTATCCGGGAGACGTGTTCTATCTGCACTCGCGCCTGCTCGAGCGCGCCTGCCGGCTCTCCAAGGAGAACGGCGGCGGCTCTCTCACGGCCCTGCCCATCATCGAGACGCAGGCCGGCGACGTGTCCGCCTATATCCCGACCAACGTCATCTCCATCACCGACGGGCAGATCTACCTGGAGAGCGGGCTCTTCTATTCCGGCATCCGGCCCGCGGTCAACGTCGGCCTCTCGGTTTCCCGCGTGGGAGGCGCCGCGCAGACCAAGGCCATGAAGCAGGTGGCCGGCTCCCTGCGCCTGGACCTGGCGCAGTACAACGCCCTGGCGGCCTTCGCGCAGTTCGGCTCGGACTTGGACAAGGCTTCCCAGCAGCAGCTGGCTCGCGGCCGGCGCATGGTGGAGCTGCTCAAGCAGGACCAGTACAAGCCCATGCCCGCGGCCGAGCAGGTCGCGGTGCTCTTCGCCGGGGTCAACGGCTTCATCGACGACGTCCCGGTCGAGAAGGTGCGAGATTTCGAGATGGGGTTCCTTTCCCATCTGCGCGGGAAGGAAGCCGCCCTGCTCCAGGATATCGCCAAGCAAGGCTCTCTCGACGACGCGCTCAAGGCGCGGCTCAAGGACGTCTGCGTGCAATTCAAAAAGGAGGTCTTCAAACCATGATCAAAACGCTCTTCATCGCCGCGCTGCTGCTGCCGGCCTGCGCCGGCGCGTCCGGCGCCAAGGCCGCGCCCAAGCAGGTCGCCGCGCTGCCCGCGCAGCAGCCCCAGCAGGTCATCAACCTGAGCCTCATGGAGGCGCTGGTCGCCGTCGAGCGCGCCGACATGGTCGGGGTGTTCACCTTCGTGCCGGAGGAGAACTCGGCGTTGGCCATGGCGGATATGCTCATGCGCGAGCATAAGTCCATGAAGCTCTTCTTTCGCAAGCTCGGCAAGGATAAGAAGGTCGCCGGCGGGATCAGCGAATGGGACAAGCAGGTCCTGCTCTATATGGTCGGCCTCGATGCCAATGCCGCGTCCTTGGGAGTCGAGCCTCTTTCCGGCAAGCTGCAGAAGCAGGTCTATGAATTCAGCCTCATGCCCGCCTATCCTCTGCAGGTGATCGTGGAGAAGCGGCGGAGCCAGGGATGAGCCCGCGCGCCTTAGTCACCGGAGGGGCCGGCTTCATCGGATCCAACCTGGCCTTGGAGCTCGAAAGGCTGGGCTGGGAGGTCGCGGTGCTCGACGACTTCAGCTCCGGGCATTTCGAGAACCTCCGCGGCTTCGGCGGAGACGTGGTGGCCGCGGACGTCGCCAAGCCCTCGGATTGGGAGAACTCCGTGGGTCCCGTGCAGGCGGTCTTCCATCAGGCCGCGATCACGGACACCACGGTCATGGACTCCTTGAAGATGATGCGCGTCAACGTGGAGGGCTGGCGCTGCGTGCTCGATTTTGCCCGCCGCCAACGCGTCAAGTCCGTGGTCTACGCCTCCTCGGCCGGCGTCTATGGGCCCGGACCTTGCCCCATGAAGGAGAGCCAGCCGCCGCAGCCTCTCAATATCTACGCCTTCTCCAAGCTGGTCATGGACCGCGTGGCCGCGGACTTCTCCGAGAAGAACAAGAAGATCAAGGTCACGGGCCTTCGCTATTTCAACGTCTTCGGCCCGCGCGAGCTCCATAAAGGCAAGGTCGCGAGCATGATCTGGCAGCTCTTCCTGCAGATGAAGGCCGGCCGCAGGCCGCGCGTCTTCAAGATGGGGGAGCAATTCCGCGACCACATCTATGTCCGGGACGTAGTGGCCGCCAATCTCTGCGCGCTCTCCTCCCGCACCGGCGGCGTCTACAACGTCTGCACGGGCAAAGGCACGGACTTCAACAGCATCATCGAGTCCCTCAACGGAGCGCTCAAGACTTCGCTGAAGCCCGAATATTTCGACAACCCGTATTCTTTCTTCCAGAATGGGACGTTGGGAGACCCCTCGGCCGCGAAGAAGGCCCTGGGTTTCTCGGCGCGCTGGACCGTGGCAGAGGGGATCAAGGATTATCTGGGGGCTATGCTCTGAGATGGCGTCTTTAAGGGAGATCCGCAATAAGATCCGTTCCGTGCGCTCCACGGAACAGATCACCAAGGCCATGAAGATGGTTGCGGCCGCGCGCATGCGCAAGGCCCAGAACGCCATCCTTTCCTCCCGGCCTTTCGCCGAGAAGCTTGAGCAGGCGTTATCCGACATCCACATCAACGGTTCCACGGTCCCGGAGCATCCGTTCTTCCGGGCGGCAGGGGCCGGCCGTCCCTGCCTGCTCCTGGTGACCGGAGACAAGGGGCTCTGCGGCGCGTTCAACTCGAACGTCCTGCGCGCGGCCGTGGCATGGCTGCAGCGCCACGAGGCCTCCGGCGCTTGGGTCGCGACCGCGGGCAGGAAGGGCCGAGAACTGGTCTTGAAGCTGCAGGAAGAAGGCATCCAGAGCCTCGTGGAGCTGCCCGGGATATTCCCCAAGGTCTCCTTCGCGCATGCGGAGCTGCTCGGCCGCGCGCTCATCGAAGCGCTCGAGACCGGGCGCATCTCGTCGGTCACGGTCCTCTATAACGAGTTCAAGTCCGCGGTCTCTCAGCGCGTCGTGGAGCGGGATCTCCTGCCCATCGCCGCGGCGCCCGCGCAGGCATCCCGCGCGAAAGGGCCGGATTTCCGGTTCGAGCCGCCCAAAGAGGAGCTCCTGGCCGCGCTCCTGCCCAGGCACTTGAAGGCGCAAATCTACCGCATCCTCTTGGAATCGCAGGCCGCGGAGCTGGCCGCGCGCATGAGCGCCATGGATTCCGCCTCCAAGAACGCCGCGGAACTCATCGACCATCTGACGCTCACGCTCAACCGCACGCGCCAATCCCTCATCACTCGGGAGATCGCGGAGCTCGTCTCGGGAGCGGAGGCGCTGGCGCAATGAAAGAACGGCCGCGGATGGATTTGAGGAAGATACGTTCCAGGAGGTCGTGATGAGCACCGGACGCCTTTTGCAGGTCGTCGGTCCCGTAGTCGACGTGGAATTTCCCTCAGGCAAGCTTCCGGCCATCCTCAACGCCCTGCGGATACAGAAGGGCGGACCTGAGTCCAAGGCAGAGGAGATCACGGCCGAGGTGGCCCAGCATCTGGGAGACAACGCGGTCCGGGCCATCGTGCTCGGGCCCACCGAGGGGATGCGCCGCGGCATGCTGGTCGCCGACACCGGCGCCCCCATCATGGTCCCGGTCGGCCGCGCCTGCCTGGGCCGCCTGCTCGACGTGCTCGGGGAGCCCAAGGACGGCCGCGGGCCGGTCAAGACCGAGGACCGCCTGCCCATCCATCGCGCGGCCCCGAGCCTGACGGACCAGCAGACCACTCCGCAGATCTTCGAGACCGGCATCAAGGTCATCGACCTGCTCGAACCCTACATGAAGGGCGGCAAGGTCGGGCTCTTCGGCGGCGCGGGAGTCGGCAAGACCGTCATCATCATGGAGCTCATCAACAACGTGGCCAAACAGCACGGCGGCGTCTCCGTGTTCGGCGGCGTGGGCGAGCGCTCCCGCGAGGGCAACGACCTTTGGCTGGAGATGCAGCACGCCAAGCTCTCCGACGGCTCCCCGGTGCTCTCAAAGACCGTGCTCGTCTATGGCCAGATGAACGAGCCGCCGGGTTCCCGCGCGCGCGTGGGATTGACTGCGCTCACGCAGGCCGAGCACTTCCGCGACAAGGAAGGCCAGGACGTGCTCCTTTTCGTGGACAACGTCTTCCGCTTCGTGCTCGCCGGAAGCGAGGTCTCGGCTCTGCTCGGGCGCATGCCCTCGGCCGTGGGCTACCAGCCCACGCTGACTACCGAGATCGGCATGCTCCAGGAGCGCATCACCTCGACGAAAAACGGATCGATCACCTCGATCCAGGCCATCTATGTCCCGGCCGACGACCTGACCGATCCCGGCGTGGCCAATACCTTCACCCACCTGGATGCGACCACGGTTCTCTCTCGCCAGATCGCGGAACTGGGTATCTACCCCGCGGTGGATCCTTTGGACTCCACCTCGCGCATCCTGGATCCGAAGATCGTGGGAGAAGAGCATTACCGGGTCGCGCGGGCCGTGCAGAAGATCCTCCAGCGCTACAAGGACCTTCAGGACATCATCGCCATCCTGGGCGTCTACGAGCTCTCCGAGGAGGACAAGCGCATCGTGGCGCGCGCGCGCCGCATCCAGAGATTCCTGTCCCAGCCCTTTTTCGTGGCCGAGCAGTTCACGGGGAGGGCCGGGAAGTATGTGCCGCTCAAGGATACGATCCGCGGTTTCGCGGAGCTCGTGGAGGGACGCTACGACGACTTGCCGGAACAGGCCTTCTTCATGGTCGGAAGCATCGAGGAAGCTATAGCCAATGCTGAGTCTATGAAGTAGACCCCCGCACGTCACATGAAACATCTATCATTCGAACTTATCACGCCGGAACGGCCGCTCTTCTCCTGCGAGGCCGAATCCGTGGTCCTTCCGGCGCACGAAGGAGAGATGGGCATCCTCCCGGGGCACGAGCCTTTCATGGTCCAGCTGCGCTCCGGCGAACTGCGGGTGCGCGAGAACGGGCAGACGCATTTCTTCTCCATTTCAGGAGGCTTCGCGGAGGTGCTCGGCTCGCGCACATCGGTCTTTGCCGAGACCGCGGAGATGGCCGCGGAGATCGATGTGGAGCGCGCCCGCATCGGCGCGGAAAAGGCCCGCGCGGTCATCGCCGGAAGCGGGGAGGGCATGACCTTGGCGCAAGCCGAGGCTCTTCTTAAGCGCGAGGCCGTGCGCCTTCGCGTGGCCGGGCGCGTACGCAGCCCCGGAAGCCGTTCTGGAGGTGCAGGGACTTGATACACGGATACATGCTCAACCGCCGCAGAGTCTTCTCCGCATTCATCGTTCTTTCCTGCGTCATCCTCGTCTCCGGACTCTGGCATCATTACAAGCAGGATCAAGAGGCCCTCAACAGCGCTTTCGACGAACTCGAGATCATCGCGGATCTGAAGCTCTCGCAGGTATCGCAATGGCGCCAGCAGCTCCGTTCCGATGCGGGCTATCTCCGAGAGGGGCTTGCGGCTCGCCGGATCGCGATACCGCTGCTTGTGTCCGGTTCGGAATCCCTGCGAAAAGAGATGGTCCTCTGGAGCCGGGAGTTCCTGGATCACCATGTTCGGACGGGCTATAAGCGATTCACGCTCCTGGACACGCGCGGAAAGGTGAGATTCTCATTCGGCTTGGGGCCGCAGATGGTCAAGCAGCAGGAAGAGGTTTTCGCCCAGGGCATGCGGAGCGGGAGCATACGGCTCTATGAGCTTCGTAAAGAATCCGAATCCTCGATCTGCCTGGAGGTTCTTGCGCCTTTGCTGGACGGCCAGGGGAGAGTCGTCGGATCATTCCTCCTGCATGTCGATCCATCGGCTCAATTGTATGACGATCTGCAAAAATGGCCCACGAACAGTCCCAGCGGCGAGGTTCTCCTGGTCCGATCCGATGGGGACGATGTTTTTTATCTCAATGAACTCCGCCATCAACAGGGTACGGCCCTGACGCTTCGACTGCCCAAAGGAGACCCGCATCTGCCGGCCGCGGCCGCGGTTCAGCGCAGGAATATGCGCATCGGAGGCCGTGATTATCGCGGCGTGCAAGTCCTGGCCGTGACGCGAGCGGTGCCGGATTCCGACTGGGGATTGGTGGCCAAGTTCGACCGAAAAGAAGCGAAGGGTCATTTGGCGGTCTCTATGATCAACGACCTGGTGGTCACCTCCCTGCTCCTGAGCTTGATCGCGCTGCTCGGGCTTTACCTGCGCCAGCGCATGCGCAAGCAGGAATCCGCCGGGAAGATGGAGGCCTTCTCGCGCTACGAACAGCTCCTGCGCCATGCCAACGACATCATCCTGCTCCTGGGGGCGGATGGGAAGATCTTGGATGCCAATGACAAGGCCTTGGCGGTCTACGGCTATTCTCGCGATGAGATGGCGCGGCTCAATGTCCTGGACTTGCGCGCGCCGGAGACGCTCAAGAATTTCGACAAGCAGCTTTCCGAGGCCATCACGCCCGAGGGCGTGCGGCTGGAGACCGTCCATCTGAGCAAGGACGGCCGCCGCATCCCCATGGAAGTGAGCGCCCGGTGCGTGACCATCGGGAAGGATAGATTCATACAAAGCATCATCCGGGACATCAGCGAGCGCGTTCAGCGCGAACAGCGGCTGGTGGAGATCAATGATTGCTTCGTCCGTTTCGGGCCGGATCCCTTGAAGAATATCGATGCCTTGGTCTCTCTCTGCGGACGGCTTCTTTGCGCGGATGCCGCGCTCTACAACAAGCTGGAGGACGGCGAGCTCTGCGTGGTCGGGGCTTGGAATGCGCCGGGCGATATTAAGCGCAACGATAAGATCGAAGGGCATATCTGCATGGACATCATCCGTTCCATCGAGAAGAAGCCCATCGTGATTCAGAACCTGCAAGAGAGCCGCTACGCGGTCACGGACCCCGCGGTCAAGAAGTACGGATTGAAGACCTATGCGGGCTGCGGGGTGCGCTGCGACGCCAAGACCGTGGGCTCCTTGTGCGTGGTCTATACGCGGGATTTCACGCCGAGCAGCGAAGACTTGAGGATCCTGAGCATCCTCGCGGCCGCTGTCAGCGTGGAGGAGGGCCGCCGCAAGCTCCAGCAGGAACTGGTCAATGTCCAGAAGATGGAGTCCTTAGGCGCCCTGGCCGGCGGGATCGCGCACGACTTCAACAACCACCTGACCGCGATCCAGGGGAACCTTTCCTTGGCGAAAGAAGAGGCTCCCGCCGGAGAGCTCGCGGAGCTCATCGAAGAGGCGCTAAAGGCTTCCCGCGATGCCAAGCGCCTGGCTCAGCGGCTTCTGACGTTCAGCAAGGGCGGCAAGCCCATCAAGAAGGTCTTGGCGCCTGAGCCTCTTCTTCGCGACTGCGCGGAGTTCGTGCTGCACGGCTCCAAGTCCCAATGCGACTTCGAGGTGCAGGAAGGGCTTTGGAACTTCGAGGTCGACGAGGGCCAGCTCGAGCAGGTCTTCCAGAACATCCTGATTAATGCCGTGGAAGCCATGCCCGAGGGCGGCCGCATCCTGGTCCGGGCCGAGAACGTCGAGCTTTCCGCCGCGGATGCGGTCCCTCTGCCGCCTGGGCGCTATGTCCGCACGACCATCGTCGATCATGGGCCCGGGATCTCCCCGGAGCATATGCCCAAGATATTCGAGCCGTATTTCACCACCCGGCAGCGCGGCCGCGGCCTGGGATTGACCACGAGCTTCTCCATCGTCAAGGGCCACGGCGGGCATCTGAGCGCGGACTGCATCCCGAAGATGGGCACCTCCCTCATGGTCTATCTGCCGTGGACGGATAAGCCTTTGCCGGTTCAGGGTCCCAAAACGGCCGTCGAAAAAGGAAGCGGCCGCATCCTGGTGCTTGATGATGATTCCGGGGTGGCCAGGGCCCTGACGCGCATGCTCTCCAAGCTCGGCTATGAGTCGGAGATCGTGACGGACGGCGCGCGAGTCCTCGGCGCTTATGAGGCCGCTCAGGCCGAGAGCAGACCCTTCAAGGCCCTGATCATGGATCTGACCATCGCCGGAGGGATGGGCGGGCAGGAGGCCATACGCCTGCTTCGAAAGAAGCATCCGAAGGTCACGGCCATCGTCTCCAGCGGGTACTCGAGCGATCCGATCATGGCGGAGTATGCGCAGCATGGATTCGATGCGGTCTTGGCCAAGCCGTATAGGCTTGAGGAATTGTCGGAAGTGCTCGGCCGCGTATTGATTCCCGCATAAGCAGCGGCCTGAATGGAGCGAGGGACCATGAGAACATCGAGGATCGCCGCGTTGTCGGGCATGATCTTGGCGTGCGGCTGCATGGCGGCGAGGGCCGCCTATGCGGAATCATCCGCCGCGGCGGATAAAGGGTATTGGCTGCGTCCCTGTCCTTCCGGAGGCTACGGGGCTTTCTGGCACCTGGAGTTGAAGCTCAAGAGCATGACGAAAGAGACGGAGAATATTCTTTCCCTCCTTACTAAGGAAGGGGCCCGTCCCACCCAGGCGATGGAGAATTTCCCGATCACCAAGGACGGCCGCTACCGGCAGGTCTCTTTTTCCATGGAGCGCAAGAAAGCCGGGAAGGTCCTGGAGAAGCTGCGCAAGAAGGGCGTACTGGCGCGGTCTTCGCAGAAGGAGAGCCAGGACTCCGAGGCCGCCGAGCACTGCGGGGAGCGCCTGGCGCGCCTTCAGGCCGACCGAAGCGCTCTTGGAACAAAGCTTGAGGCGGCCCCCGCGATCTTGGGACTCCTGGATGCGACGATCGAAAGCTTCCGGGGAGCTCTTCTCTCCTACGAGGCCGCCAAGGACCGAGTGCTCCTGAACATCGTCATCGAGGAAAAATAACCTGGAACACTCGATACAAAGTCGTCATCCCGGCGAAAGCCGGGACCCAGGAATTGTCGTTGAGTTTCGGGTTAAGCTCGGGGTGACGAAAGCAAAGAGATTCGTGACGCATGCTGGGACAGCTTCGGCTCTCTGCGGCATCCTTTGTCTGTGCGCCTGCACGAGGATCCCCAGTTCCATCGTCGCGGAAAGGACGCTCCGGCCTCTGCCGGCGCCTAGGGATATCCCCAAGCCTTCGCGGACCTTCGCCCTGGATCTCATCAATCGGCGCGCCCCCGGGCATCTGGAGCTGACGGCCTTCGACACGGGCGTGATGCATGTTCGCGGAGAGGGAGTCAGTTCTTTGAAGAGCTGGCATGCCAAGCTCCGGCTGAACGTCCCGGCGTTCCTGATCCGGCATCCGCGCGAAGGATATATCCTCTTCGACACGGGGCTTTCCACGAGGACCCCCTCCTCCGAGGGATTCCTGGAGGAGATCATCGACCCCGCGGCCGTACGATGGAGCGCCTCCCGCGGGCAGGACCTTCCGGCGCAGCTCTCAGCCGCGGGTATAGAGCTCTCGCAGATCCGCTGGGTGATCCTCTCCTGCCTGCGCGGGGAGCATGTCGGGACCCTGCCGTTCTTCTCGAGCGCCACGATCGCGGCCTCCCGCGTGGAGTATGAGGCCTGGAGCGCCTCGGACGTCAAGAGCCGCGCGCCCGAGCCGGCGGAGATCCCGGCGGAGCGCTGGAGGCTCATCGCTCTCGACGAGAAGCCTCTTTTCGGGCCCTTCCTTCACAGCGAGGATCTTTTCGGCGACGGGACGCTCTATCTGGCGGATCTTCCGGGCCGGTCTCCCGGGAGCCTGGGCGCGCTCGTGATGCTCGATGAGGGCCCCATGCTGCTTTCCGGCGGAGCGACGCTCGTCATCGACAACATCCTGGACCTCGCTCTGCCCTACAGGAGCCAGGTCGCGGACCGCAAGCTTTTTTGGCGAAGCCTGCATATGCTGCGCGCGCTCAGGCAGTGCGTGCCGCAGGTTCAGATCATCCCGGGATACGAGCTTTCCGCGCTGCGCATGCGCGCGCGGCAAGACGCGCGGGAAAATATTTTTTCATCGAGTCCCGCGATTCCTCGTCGAGAAAAAGACCTCCGCGCGCGCTGAAAAAATATTTAAAAAAAAGACTTGACAACTCGCGGGGGGTTTGATAATATTTCATCACTGCGTAAGTCGAAGGACTTCAGCAGTGGGGCGACTCCCCCCGGCCTTGAGTAAGGGGCGAAGCGAGTTTTGTTCTTTGACAATCGGTTTTGCGAGCGAATGGGCGCCCTGCTCATCCATGAAGTCAGGATGAGAGGGTTTAAGGAATCAACAAGGTGTGCTGATCCCTGCGGAGCAATGCGGGGATCAACAAGGAATGAGGTCAATTCACTCTGATTTAGGGCGCAAGCGTCGGATACCGGCTTCGGCCGGGGGAAGGCGAAAAAGCTTTAAATGGAGAGTTTGATCCTGGCTCAGAGTTAACGCTGGCAGCGTGCATAACACATGCAAGTCGAACGAGACATTCTGCGATTACATCAAGGGATGTTTAGTGGCAGACGAGTGAGTAACACGTAAGGAATCTACCCTTGAGTGGGGGATAACGTGCCGAAAGGCACGCTAATACCCCGTACGATCTTCCGGCGGCATCGCCGGAAGATGAAAGACGCAAGTCACTCAAGGACGACCTTGCGGCCTATCAGCTAGTTGGCGGGGTAAAAGCCCACCAAGGCTATGACGGGTACCCGGCCTGAAAGGGCGAACGGGCACGGAGGCACTGAGACACGGGCCTCACTCCTACGGGAGGCAGCAGTGGGGAATTTTGGACAATGGGGGAAACCCTG
>Ga0172379_10001235_pt1 | contig 53086 bp, 53 predicted proteins | sample GrowelOW334metaG_FD_119756 | JGI IMG/M metagenome (GOLD analysis project Ga0172379, IMG submission 119756) | Groundwater microbial communities from an aquifer near a municipal landfill in Southern Ontario, Canada - Groundwater well OW334 metaG | ecosystem: Environmental > Aquatic > Deep... | reverse complement strand
GAGGCAGGAAAAATAGAGGGCCAGAATCTGTTTAAGGTCGCAGACCGCAAACAAGCCATCCGCAAAGCAATGGAATTGGCCGAGCCCCATGACTTGGTTTTACTCACAGGCAAAGGTTGCGAGCAGTTCATTTGCCTTGAGGCTGGGCGCAAAATGCCTTGGGATGAGCGCGAAGAGGCGAAAAAAGCCATAAAAGAGGTTATTGCTAAACAAGGGCAAACAGCATAAAATATCCAAAGTATATGTTCCGACTTGAAGCGGTTATTCAACTGAAAGAAGAAGAAAGCGTCAAAGCCCTGGCACGCAGGCATATCATCACCATAATCCCAAGCCTGTTTTTATCAATGGTCTTGATTGTTTTGCCGTTCTTTTTCATGTTTCCTTTGTTCGGCTGGGGCACGCCTGGGATAATTATTTTTGGGGTTTTGATTTTGGCTGGCGCGTTCGTGGCTTTCAGGACTTTATTCATGTGGGATGAGGATGTGCTGATTTTGACCAATCAGCGGGTGATTGATGTGGACCAAAAAGGCCTGTTTTCGCGCAAAGTCACGGAAATGTCTTTGTCATCAGTTCAGGATGTGTCTTGGAAGCGCCATGGTTTTTTGCAGACAATATTCCGCATGGGCAGCATCAATATCCAATCAGCGGCTGCGACATCCAGCATTGAGGGTACGTATGTTGCCAGGCCGGAGAAGTTGCAGGATTTGATAAATGAACTTAGAGGAGCGTCCCACGTCGCACGTCCTACGTCCTACGTCGAAGGTCAAACGTCAAACGTAGTGAATGTCAAAGAAGAAGATCCGCCAGTGGAAAAGGACAGGCGCACGCGCATCAGGCACATTGCGCAGATGCTGGAAGGTTCTGATGATGGTGCCGTGATGCAGGTGGAGAATCTGCTGGAAAAAATGGAAAAAGATCGGGCTATCAGGACGTTGTTTGCACCAGAAGAAAAAAAATTATGATAGAGCAAAGAGCAAATTTCAAAAAGCAAAATGTATGTGTCGCCGTGCGATTTTATATTAAATATGCCGAAGGCCACATGCATTTTGGATTTTGCTCTTTGATTTTTGCTTTATGAGCGATTCGCGAATGTCCAGTTTTTCAAAAGCCAAGTGGCCGATATTTTTAGTGGCCAACGTAGCTGTCTTGCTTGTAGTCGGAGTCTCAACTGTGCGCGAAACATATCGGGGTTGGACAGTGGATAATGAAATCAAAGCTTTGGAACAAAAAGCCCAGGATCTGGAAGGCAAAAAGAACGAGCTGGCTGACATGGCCATAAAAATGCAATCCCAGGATTTTATAGAGCAAGAAGCGCGTGCTAAGCTTGGGCTGCAAAAGCCTGGGGAAAAGGTCGTAATTTTGGAAGGAGTTTCAGTCGGGCAGGCAACTTGGAAGGGGAGCCAGTCCGCGGCTGATTCAAAGGCAGTGGATTTGTATGAATCAAATCCGCATAAATGGTGGCGCTATTTTTCCCAAGGAAACTGAATAAATTAATAATTAATTTCATATAACACATAACATATAACATGTAACACGATTGAAATGATACATGCTACATGCTATATGACACATGAAAAAAATATGCAACCTCAGACTAAAAAATTAACCATCTTGTTTGTCGTGTTAGGTGTTTTGATTCTGCTCTCAGGGCTTGTGGCTTATACGGCGTATGCTGTTTATTCCAAAGCAAATGATAATGTTTACACGCGATTGGTCGGCAGGGCATTGCCAGTAGCCAAAGTCGGCTCAAAGACCGTGAGCTATTATAAATTTTTGACCATGCGCGATGCCATCAACAAATTCATCAATGGCGAGGCTGGCAAAGCAGCAGGTGTGACAGCGCCTCCGGAGAATGAGCTGAACAAAAATATCGTGGATCGCTTGGCCAGGATTTTGGTCTTGCAGGAATTAGGCCAACAGAAAAATGTGTCGATTTCAGATGATGATGTAAGGGCTGTGTTCGCTGACGTGGTCAAAGTCGCAGCCTCATCAACAACCCCGAACGTGGCTGATTATCTCTACAAAAACTACGGCTGGAACGAGGAAGATTTCCGCCAGGAAGTGCTTAGGCCGGCCTTGTTGGAACAAAAACTAGCGATTGAGTTGGCTAAGGAGAAAAATGGGGATATGACAGCCTTGGAAACTGCAATCACTGATCGCTTAAGCAAGTCTGATGTAGTGTTTTATATAAAATTCTGAAAACCTCTTCGCTTCTCCTTTATCAAGGAGATTTTAACGACTAGGTCACAGCCCCTTGAGAAAGGGGCCAAGGGTTTTCGGAACGGGGGGATCTCAAAAGCCAAGGACTTGCGCCCTTGGCTTTTGCTGGAGCCAGCTCTGGGATTTGAACCCAGGACCTCTGCTTTACGAAAGCATTGCTCTACCGCTGAGCTAAGCTGGCTTGATTTTTCGCGTCCGTAGCCTGTCCTGAGCGAAGTCGAAGGATCCCGCGTCCTACGTCCTTGACCCCAATGACAGGGAGGGGTCTATCTGTTATAATTTACTCAACCTATGTGGAGAAGGGAATTTATAAGTTTGTTGTGTATTAGTTTAGTGTTAGGCATGGGTTTAGTCAAGGCGGCCAATGCAGACTCAGCTGAATCTTGGGCTAAAAACAATATCGCTCCAGCTGCTCAAATCGTTTCCAATTTGTTTATTGACCAAAGTTTCCTGGGACGCGCCGTGAATTTTGACCTGCCTGAATCCGGAATAAAGGTATCTTTTGCAGCGGGCGATGTAAAAAAGCCCGGGGTTTTGAATATAATTTCAGAACCAGTATCTGCCACCCAGACTAATTTGGGTTTGTTGGTCGCGGGCGCCCAGCACCAGCTTATTTGGACATCTAATTATGCTGATGTGCCAGCGACTGCGCTGGTGGAGATTCATGCCGCGGATTGCGGAGTGAAAAATATGCGCCAATGCATGGTGCTTGAGACTTTCCAAGGAATTCAGCGCGTGGTCAAGCCAGAAAAAGTTTTTCGCGGCCTAGCTATTGCCCGGGTCAAGATGGGTTCGACTGTGCGCTTGATCGATGTCAAAGGCTGGATGGATAATGGGCATGCTTCTTGGTATGCATACAAGGGCTGCAATTGCGCGGCTTCGCCGGATTTCCCGAAAGGTTCATATGTCAAAGTCACGAACCTCAAAGATCCGGCCAAGAGCGTGGTCGTCAGAATCAATGACTATGGGCCAGATCGCAAGATTTTTCCGGAACGCGTAATTGATTTGGATAAAGTCGCATTCAGAAAATTGGCCAGCTTGGGCTCGGGCGTGATTGACGTAAAAGTAGAACCGGTCGAAAAAGTCGCTTTGACCACCATAGCCCCCACACCCCCTAAGCCCTCCTTACCCGCAACACCTACTTGGTCATTCTAATAACATTTGCATGATTGTACTTAAGCACGTATCGAAAATTTTTCCGCCAGATGTCTACGGACTCAGGGACGTGTCTTTGCATATCAAGCCAGGGGAGTTCGTATCAATCGTGGGCCCCAGCGGCGCAGGCAAGACGACTTTGGCCAAGATGCTGATTGCCGAAGAAACGCCAAGCCGGGGTTCGATCGAGATCGGAGGCTGGGACATTACCAGGATAAAAAATCGCGAGGTGCCGGCATTGCGCAGGCAAATCGGCGTGGTATTCCAGGACTTCAAGCTTTTGCAGAAAAAAACAGTTTGGGAGAACGTGGCTTTTGCTTTGGAAGTGGCTGGCGAAACCAGAACCAGGATCTATGAGATCGTGCCGCACGTACTAAAGATCGTGGGTTTGGACCAAAAAGCACACCGTTTCCCATACCAGCTCTCTGGCGGAGAGCAGCAGCGCGTGGTTATTGCCCGCGCCTTGGTGCATCGCCCCAAGATTCTGCTGGCTGATGAGCCGACCGGAAATTTGGATGCTTTGAACACGAACGAAGTGATAAATGTCCTCAAGCAAATAAACGCCTTTGGCAGTACAATAGTTTTGGTGACGCACAACCGCGAGGTAGTGAACGCGTTAAAGAGCCGCGTCATTACCATTGCCGATGGCCGCGTGATCGCTGATCATGCCCAAGGCAAGTACCTTTTGCCCAACTAGTATGTTCTTTTTTACGCCTGCCGCAAGAATAATAAGCTTTGCCTGGAAAAATTTTACGCGCAATGCCTGGATCGGCTTGGCCACGGTCATGGTTTTGGTTTTGGCGCTTTTGTCGGTCAATGTCTTGGTAGCAGTGAATGTGATGGCTGATTCAGCCATCAAGACCTTGGAAAGCAAAATCGACATCAGCGTTTATTTCAAACAAGACACGCCCGGAGCTATTTTGGACCAAGCGCGCTCTTACATCGCATCCTTGCCTCAGACGGCAGCGGTGGAGGTCGTGACAGCTGAGGATGCGCTGAAGGCCTTCAAGGAAAGACACAAGGATGATTTGAGCATCATGGGCGCCTTGGGCGAGCTGAACCAAAATCCATTGGGCGCATCCATGTCCATTGTGGCCAAGAACATGGAAGACTATCCATTTTTGATCAAGGCTTTGGAAAATCCGCAGTTTTCGTTCGCCATAGAATCCCAGACATATGATGACCATGCCGTGGCCATTGAGCGCGTGCGCGAGATTTCGCAGACAGTCAGGTATTTCGGCTTGATTTTGATTGCCATCTTTGTCTTGTTCTCGGCTTTGATCGTGTACAACTCTATTCGCATTGCGATTTATACTCAGCGCGAAGAAATCGGGATCATGCGCTTAGTGGGCGCTGGCAGCTCGTTCGTGCGCTTGCCTTTGATTTTGGATGGCGTGATCCTCGCGCTCATATCCTTGCTCATCGCCGGGCTGATATTTTATGGCTTGGTTGCTTTTGTTGAACCAGGCGCAAGAAAGTTTTTTGACGGTAATGATCCAAACCTAGGCTCGTACTTTACTAAGAATTTTTGGCAGATCTTATTGATTGAAGGCGGCAGCTTGATTGTCATTGTCACCATCTCGTCGTGGGCCGCGGTCGGAAAATATCTGAAAAAATAATTATGCGACACGCATCTGAAATCCCTCTAAATCTCCCTTTGTCAAGGGAGACTTCAGGTGCGGAAGAAAACAGGAAGCCAAGATTGAGATTAGTGAAGACAGTCAATGAACTGAAAGAAGCTCGCGCTGTGCCCAAGAGTTTTACACAGGCTTTGGAGGATCTCAGATCCGAGCGCCGCGCGGAAAAGCGAATAGCGGATAGCGAACAGCGATCAGGCGTAGAGGTCGTCGAAGGCATGGAGTTGCTCGGCATCAGTGAGAATCAGCTTGAAGAACTATTAGCTTGCTTGCCTGGAAATAATTTACATCAGGTCAGGTTTGCTCAAACAGTGGATATAAATCCAGATCCGACGCGCGAGGGCAAGAAAGTTTTTTCAGACATCAGCCGGAATCACGAGGGCAAAATTGAGGTTGATTTATTCTCATCTGACCACTACGGCGGAGACGGCAGAGCCCGCGGCTTGATGGTGGATGAGATGTCGACTGAATTATTGCGGGCTTATGCCAAGGCGAACAGATATTCGGATGATTTAGATGCTGCCCGTGCGGTTGAGATGTTCGTAAAAGACAAAATGCCGGCTGAATTGGTTTCAGGCCAGGCTGAAAGGAAAATGGACCAGGCTTGGGAAACTTTGGTCTGTATGGCAATGCATACGCCGGTTTCAGAGGATTTGAGCTGGGAAGATTCCTTTAAGCTGTCGCTCATGGCAACGCATGGCATCCTTAAAAAAGATGCAGAAGAGATAACGCGAGCCTTGGCCAAGACTTTCAAAGCTGATCCGAACGGATTTGTCCCGAGTTTCCAGGAAAAAGAAAAAGGCTTGAAGCGCACACTGCGGTTGCACGAGCTTTCGCAGACTATTTCCGGCGCGATTGCGAATACTCCAATCGTATCCATTTATACGCGCGGCTTGCACGATCCGGATGCTTTGGTCAGGTTTGCTGCTGCAGTAAAAGAAAAAGTAACGGGTTTTCATATTGAGAACGAACGCTCGGTCCTGTCGCGCTGTGTTGAGCTGGCATTGAATGCGGCTTATGCGCGAAGGGAAGCTGAGCTGGATGGAAGCAGTTTCCCAGAAGCCATGAACCGCGCCAGCGCGCAAGCCAGGTCTTTGGGCAGCGAATGGGGCAAGCTGCTTTCCAAACGCAAAGAAATAAGTGATGTATTAGTCGAGTCTTGGCATCAGGCCATGAGCGATTATAAAGAATGATATGACAAAACAGGAGGTGCTGATTATCTTAAGCTCCAAGCTAGAACCCTTGGGTGAGGTTATTTTGGATGGCGGGAGTTTTGCGCAGGTCATGCTGAACCGTTTGGGCGAGGAAAGGCTGGAAAAAGATTTGGTCGAATGGCAGGTCTTGGGCTTGCCCGTTGTCCAGCACGAAGAAAAATCCGGCCTTGAGATTGGTTTTGTGGCGCGCGTAAACTTAAAATCCCCGCAGTATGCTCAAGCCTTCAGGCTTTGGCTGCAGAACAGGGGAATGATGTCGCTTACTTTGCCAGCCACGGCTTTGCCAGCTTGGCATTTATTGGAACAACTCCCGTTCTTGCCGCGCGAACGTTTGGAACTGTGCGCGCACTTGCGTGACCTGAAAACCGAAGAACAATCAAAGTGGATTAAAGTACTGGAAAAACTGGCACAACAGGTATAGCCTTTTCGTCATTCTGAGCAACCCGGTTGTCATTGCGAGGAGCAGTGCGGACGAAGCAATCTAACGCTAATCAATTAATCAGTAAGAGATTGCCACGCCGGAGCCTGCCCAGAGCATGGAGTTAATGCGTGGGGGCTCGCAATGACAGGGGGTTATTTAGTGTGACGATCAGTTTTTTGTGACAAAAATCCGGCTTGCAATAAATGTTAGGATGAATATTCCCATGCCGCACAGGACCATGACAGCGCCAGTGGGCAGGTTAAATGCGACTGAGAGCAGCATGCCTAGGACAACTGCGACTTCAGACAAAATGATGCTTAAGATCACTAAAGATTTGAAAGACCGGGCAATGAGCTTGGCAGTCGAGACTGGGATGATGACCAAAGCGCTGACCAGCACAATGCCCAAGAGCTTCATGCCCATCACGACTGAGACAGCGACAATCACATACAGCATGGTCTGCAAGCGCGCCACATTCACTTTGTTTACGTGCGCGATTTCCGGATTCAGGATCATGAGCGTGAGGTTTTTGTATTGCCAGATCAAGAACAGGATGATCAAAACAGACAAGATGGCCATGATGCCCAGCTCTGACCATTGTAAAGACAAGATGTTGCCGAACAGATAACTGATCAAATCCGGCTGATAGCCTGGTTTGAATGAAATCATGACTACGCCAGCGGCCATGCCAGCCGTGAAAATCAAACCCACCACAGCGTCTGAGGCAATGCGCGTGCGGCGTTCAAGCCAGGCAATCAAAGCGCCAGCCAAAGCTGAAAAAGCCACGGCTGAGAGCAAGGGGTTAGTGTTGAGCAAAATGCCGCCAGCCACGCCAGCTAAGGATGCATGGGCTACACCATCGCTGAAAAACGACATGCGCTTGAGCACTACAAAGACGCCGAGCACTGCCAAAAGCGCGCCCAGCAAAAGGCCGGCCAAAAGCGCGCGCTGCATGAAGGGGAGGAGGAAGATGTCTAACATACATCATGTATCATGTAACATGTATCATGTGAGCTCGATGTTACATGATTCGTGTTACATGTTTTGTGGTTATAGGTGTTCATGTGGCCTGTGTTTAACTTTTTCGCCGTAGAGCTGTTCCATTACTTCTTTAGTCAGGGCTGTGTGCGGCGGGCCATTGCATACCAAATCGCGGTTCAAGCAGATGACTGTGTCAGCGATGTGCGACACCATCTCGATCTCATGGCTGATCATCAGGATCGTGGTGCCATGTTCGTTCTTCAGGTGATCGATCAGCTCATGGAAAAGGCGCGTGCCTTCAATATCAATGCCAGCCGAAGCTTCGTCCAAAAACAAGATGTCAGGTTTTTTCATCAAAGCCGCGGCAATGAGCACGCGCTGGAGTTGCCCGCCTGAGAGCTGGCCGACTAATTTGTCCAACAACAATTCAATGCGCACTTCTTTGCAGATCTTGCCATCCATGTCTTTTGCGTTTTTGGTCGAGAGAGCCAGGAATTCGCGCACAGTGATGGGCAAGGTCCGATCAAACTCCATTCTTTGCGGCACATAACCCACGCGGTCCAAAGTTTGGGTCACGGGCTTGTTGAAAATCTTCACGCTGCCAGTGTAGGGAATCAAATCCAAGATTGACCTGAACAGAGTTGTTTTGCCCGAACCATTCGGCCCGATTATGGCTGCAATTGAACCTTTGGTTACATCAAAACTAATATTGCGCAATATATTATTGCCATCAATGGACACGGACAAGTCTTTGACGCTCAGGGCATTCATAGTTATTTAAGCGTGGAGCCAAAAACACCCGCATCAAATAAAAGCATATCAATATATGTGCCAATGCCCATGTCGTCTATGGCCGAGATTTTGAGCTTGTAATCATTAGCAAAAGAGGTGACGACTTGTTCGGAAAGCTGAGGTTCGATATAAATGTATTTAATGTTATTTTTTTCAGCCAGATTGCCCAAGCGCGCCAAATCCTTAGGCGTTGGCTCCTTGCCTTCCGAAGACTCAACACTGCCCAGCACAATCAAGCCATAAGCTTTCGCGAAATAGTTCCAGGCATTGTGGTGGGTGATGATCTTATTGCTTTTTATGTCGGCTAAATTAAGTCTGATTTGTTCATCCGCCTGATCCAGCCGTTTTTCATAAGCAGACAGGTTTGCCTCGTAGTTTGTTTTGTTGGCCGGATCTTTTTCGCTCAAGGCTTGCGCAATGTTGCGGGCGATAATTTTTCCGTTCTGCGCATTCAGCCAGTAGTGTTCATCGCCCGGAATCAAATTTATATTTTGATTGACAGTCACGAATTTGGCTTGTGATAAGTTCTCGGCCAGCAGGCCAGCCCAATTGTCCACGCCCTGGCCCACGGCAAAAATCAAATTTGCGTCTTTCAGATCCACGACCTCCCTAGGCGTCAGCTCAAAAGAATGCGGGTTTGCGCCTGGTGGCAAGACCGTTTTTACATTCGCATCTATACCTGCCACATTCCGGGCAATATCAGCAATAGGATTGATAGTCGCGACAACAAGAAGTTTGTTTTTTTGGTATGGGTCGCCTGTTTGCTCTGAGAACCAAACCAAGACTGCGCCGGTCCCGACCACCAGAATCGCGACAATCACGTATTTAAGCCAACTTTTCATATACGATATCGTACAACGTCTAACGTCGAACGTCCAACGTACAGATGCGCTATAATGTGCTCATGGTACAAATCAAAGACAACGGCGAACCTCTGGTCGAGGTCAAAAAATACTGTCCGGATTTTGTGATTCAGCTCGATGGCAAACGTAAAGCATATTTGCGCAGATCAGTCGTGCTTAGGCTCAAGAAGGCGAGATCGCTTTTGCCCAAGGGTCTCACGTTTATTATCCGCGATGCTTGGCGCCCGGCTGAGCTTCAGGAAAAAATCAGGCAAGAGTTCATTGTCATGTTCCAGAAAAAACATCCCAGCTGGAGCAAAGCACGAGCGCAGCAAGAGGCTAAGAAGTTCGTGGCAGAGTCCAAAGGTGTTTTCGCCTCAGGCCATATGACTGGCGGAGCAGTTGATTTGCGCCTCATCAACAAGAAGACTGGCAAGCGCGTGCCAATGCGCTCAAGGAAGCTCACTTATCAAGAAAATGCCACTCCATATCAGATAAAACTGCCAAAACATATCCAGCACAACCGCGAGATAATGTACCAAGCATTGAATAGCGCCGGACTCACGCAATGCTATAACGAGTTTTGGCACTGGTCTTATGGCGATGCGCACTGGGCCAGGCGAGTGGGGGAGAAGGTGGCAGTGTATGCTATACTACCTGCATATGCGTAGTTTGAAAAAACGCAAACAGTTTTTTAAAATCTTCAACAACCCGATTTTTGTCTTTGGCCTGTTGGCCATAGTCTCGTTGCCCCTGGTGTTTGTCATTTTAGACCGAGAGACAAAAGCTTTGGCAGACACGCCCTCTTGCCGAGCCGTGTCAATCAGCTCGACTTCGTTTATCAGAACGAACCATTTGCGCGACAATTCGACTGCTTATGGCATTTTGTCTACTAAAGATGGCGGCTATGTGCTGACCGGTGAGACCATCATGAGCAATGCCATGGCCAACCCGACTCCTTTTATAGTCAAGACAGATGCAAAAGGCACTGCCCAGTGGACCCAGCAGTTCGGCAGTACGAACATGCGCAACACTGATTCGGAAGTCGGCCAGTTGGCTGTGGAGACTACTGATGGCGGCTATGTCATGGCCGGAAAAATGTCAGGTTTTATTGATGCCGCATACGAAGCCATATTAGAAGGTTATGGCGACATCTTGGTGACCAAGTTTAATGCCAAGGGCGGCAAGCTCTGGTCAACAATGGTCGGCGATTACAGCACGGACAAGATGCAGAAATTATGGGCTTTGCCCAACGGAGGCGTTTTGCTTGTGGCGCAGTTCATGCATACCGGCCATGGAAATGACATAGCTGATACATCAACCATAACTAAAAACAGCGTTTTTATTCAGTTTGATAAAAACGGCAAAGTGCTCATGACCAAGAAAATGGATTGGGATGTTTTGGACATACAGCGTTTGAATGACGGAAGTTTTATCGCACTGGCCAATATCAAAGTCGTGGCAGCTCCGCAAGCTGAAAATATCGTGGGGCCAGAAGTGACCATGGGCGATTTGCCGACTATGATCAGGTTAAACAGCAGCTATAAAGTCGTTTGGGCCAAGAGTTTGGAAATGATCCCGTCGGAAATGAATACCATCAGCAGTATTACGGATACCGGGTACACCATGGGCAAAACAAAAATTCGTTTGGCTGGCGGGGACTTCAGATCAATCCAGCAGACTGCAGATGGCGGTTTTATTGCTTTTGGCTTTGATAATATTTTGCTGACCAGGGGGATGCAAGGGTCAATCGGATCAATCACGCAATTCACGCCGCGTGCGTATGTTGCCGTAAAAGTTGATGCAGCCGGCAATTATAAATGGACCAGGAAACTGACCGGTAATTTATCTTCGGGTATGATAACTAATGATTTTAAGGTGGCCAAGACCGTTGATAGCGAGTTCGTGATATTGCAGGATGTCATTCGCGACAGCAATTGGAAGGCTGATAGCGGAGCACAAGCCCTCAAACTAGCTTGGGCCACGAACATTGAATTAATCAAAACAGATGCGGAGTTTAATCCAAGGTGGATAAAGAAAATCGATATTGAAAGAGACTTGGCCGGATATGCCATCGCACCCACGGCTGATAAGGGCGTGGTCGTGACCGGAAGGATGCTGACCACTAAAGAGCACATGGTCATGATGACTTTGGAGCCGTATCAGGAGGCGCCTTTGATCAAAGTAGATGTTAACGGCGGAGTGAGCGGAAGCGCTGCAGTGACGGATCATTCAACAGCAACATCAGAAGACGAGAGCGGCTATCTAATCATGCAGAATATGGATGTGGGGAGTGTCGCTAATATAAAATTAAACATCAACAAAAAGGTAAACGAAAAGGTCACGACTGCCAAAAATGTCGTGCGTGATATTTCCAAATACGCCAAAACCAGCGTTACACAGAGTTGCTCTTACATCAATTCCAGCACAGGCACTGGCGGACCTGGTGGCACTCCCACAGCTAAGACTTGGGCACAGGTAAATTATGATAATGTTGTAGAGGCAAAGATCGAATCAGCCAAGAATCAGGGGATTAATGATGAGCTGTTGCCGATTTTAAAGCAGGTCTTTGGCCAAGTAAAACTCAAGGACAGCATGAATAGCATGTGGCTCACGTATTATTTTCCGCGTTTGGTCACGCGCGCTGATGTGGAGGCAGTGCAGAAAAAGTATGAGGCCCTAGGCTACAAAGTGGATGAATCCGAAGGCGGGACTTTGTTTGTCTCGCGCGTTGGCCTGACTTTGCACATGACGTTTTCAATCAATAGTTCCATGACAGGCAAGGTGGAAGTTTTATTTTAAAAATCATATGAACAAAAAAATATTCAGCACCATTACCGTCTTGATCGGCGTCTTGGCCCTGATGGGCGCGGGTTGTAGTTTGAAAAGTTTGGTCAAAGATAAAAAACCAGAAGTGACTAACCCGTCGGCTGCTTGCGAAGCGGGCAAGGAAATTACGGCGCCAAATGCGCAGGTTAAAGAACTTAAAACAATCCTTAATGAGGCGGGTTGCGATGTCAGATTGACTGAAGAAACTAAATTGGATTCACCAAATAACGGGACACTGGTCTTTGTCTGGAAAAACGAGCCAAAGCCAGCCAAATTAGAAGCTGCTTTTAAAAAGCATGGGTACAAGGTAGAAGTAACGGACGCGTTCATAACAGCGCAGAAGGGGAATATCTCTTTAAGCATCAGTTTGGCTGATGACGTGCGCTGCAAAAAGATCAGCGTGAGCATAACAGATAAAACGCCTAAACCTGGCAAAGGCGTAACAGAGGCAGAATGCGTGGAATTGGCAGCTTATGCGCGCTATTCCAGTTATCAGCTAGTGACGAAAAAAGACGTGTTTACATCCATGATATGGAGCAGAAAGCTCTTTGATGGAATTACTGCATATGCGATCAAATACGGATCAACGTTTGATGGCATTTCAGCAGATTGTAAGGCCATGACCAAGGAGGCTGGTTTTATGGATAAAGTTGATATAGAAATGAAAGATTTGGGGATTAGTGATAAATGATGTTTCTTTAACTACTTTTGCCGCCAAAAGTAGCAAAACCGCTCCGCCGCGGCGGAGACCCCTGTAGCTTCGAATCGGGTTTTTTTCGATCGGTTTCGGTCCCGCGCCATGTTGAGCACCGCAAGACGACACCCCCCTCTTTTGGGCGCGATCAAAAGAGCTGGCCGGGGTGCAGGGGGTGGAGCCCCCGCATAACCTCACTTTGCTATCAAAAGTAGATAGAAAATCGAGGGAATGGGGGTGGAACCCCCGACCGAGTCCCTCAACCAAGCCCAAATCCTTGCTTAATCGCAAGATACATGATAGAGTCTTTTTCTTACTCATGATTCATGAAACACTATGTCGGACGAATTGACACAGAACCCAGCAGACGAAACACAGGCTCAGCCAGTAGTTGAGACAGCTCCTGTGGCAGAAGCCCCAGTGGCAGAGGTCGCAGCTCCAGTTGTTGAGGAAGCAAAGCCAGAGCAGACCGCGTAATAACGCAGAATAAAAACCCCTCCGTTTGGAGGGGTTTTTGTATGGCGGTGCCACGTGAAACCGCTTTCATGTTGCTGCCCCGTAAAGCGTTGTTTATCATAATGCGCAACGGGGCACGTAAAAAACCGCCATATACTGAGCGGTTTTTTACGTGGTTCCCGGACAGGGATTCGAACCCCGATACACAGCTTCAAAGGCTGTTGTCCTACCTTTAGACGATCCGGGAATGGTTAATTTGTGCGTAGATTATAGGTTTTTTGGCCAAAACGGTCAAGCTGAGGATAAAAAGGCTTGTATCTTTTGTTTTGGACTAGAATGGGTTATGTTATGCTTACTAGATAAATTAATCCCATATGGAAGACACATCCGCGAGTAATACAGCTTCTTGCAAGATAGATCTTGTCAGACTCGAAAAAGCCAAGGCAAACGCTAAGGCTATATACGCCGCCCACTCAAAAGTTTCTTGCCCTTATCTGCATGAACAGGTCCATTTTAATAACGAAGGCTTTGAACATTTATTAACTCGTACCTGGAACCGCGGTCGTTCTTCAGTGGAACAGTATACTCGGCTCAGATTATTACCTAAGGCAATCGAGGTGATAGAGAAGAGTCATTTGATTCAAGAGTATAAAGAATCGCAAACAATAGTCCGGGTAAATTCAAACTCATCCTGGAGCAAGCGGCTAAAGCAGGTTATTTATTATGTTTTTATCGCAGTCTACCCGCAGAGCGGTTTGAGAATCAAAGTAATCGTGAAACAGGTTGAAGGCGGTAAACCATTCTTCTGGAGCGTGTATCCATCGTGGCGGGTTGAAAAAGACGGTGCAGGAAACGATAGGAAAGTTTTTTATTCAGGGAATTTGGAGGTGGATTGAAAAAGAAAAAGCGCCCGTCTGCAGTTTATGGATTGACCGCTAGGGGGCCTAAACCCCCACGAACGCAATAAAAATATAGCATTGAAATGCCAGTTTGTCAACATCTATCCACACGGCATTTTTAGCCATTTTATATAACAAACAAGAGCCCATTAAGGGCCCTTGCCGACCACGTTCCTAGGCCCACTGTCCCAGTTCACGCCACCATCCGGGGACAGAGGCTCTGATTTGTCCACCTTTCTTATCCGCCTAAGACAGTAGACGATCCGGGAATGGTTAATTTGTGCTTAGATTAAAGGTTTTTCGGTCAAAACGGTCAAGCTGAGGATAAAAAGGCTGATATCTTCTACTATTTGGTAAAATGCGCTATGGTATGGGCAGATTTATGAAAAAACTAGCAAAAGCCCTCAGCGTACTGGTGGCTGAATTATTTAAATAAAAATATGGCAAACAAAGAAACAAATCTAAACATGACCAAGGAACAAGAGCGTTCAGAGTTGCATCGTGCGATTTGGCAGATCGCGAATGATTTGCGCGGAAGCGTGGATGGTTGGGACTTCAAGCAGTACGTGCTGGGCATACTTTTTTATCGTTTCATCAGCGAAAATTTGACCAATTATATCAACGCTGATGAACGCCGTGCGGGTAAAAAAGATTTTGACTACGCGACACTTTCCAATAAAGAAGCCGAATTCGGTCGAGCCGATACGGTAAAAGAAAAAGGATTTTATATTTTGCCAAGCGAACTTTTTGTAAATGTTCGCAAGAATGCCCGCAATGACGCCAACCTCAACGAAACCCTTACCACAGTCTTTCGCAACATTGAAAGTTCTGCAAAAGGCGCAAACAGCGAAGATGATATCAAGGGTTTGTTTGATGATCTTGATGTTAATTCCAATAAACTGGGTGGCACGGTAGAAAAACGAAATCAGAAACTCACAAAACTTTTTGAATCTATCGGAGATCTTCGTCTGGGTAACTACTCCGACAACACTATTGACGCCTTCGGTGATGCATATGAGTTTTTGATGACCATGTATGCCTCAAACGCCGGCAAGTCCGGGGGCGAGTTCTATACTCCTCAGGAAGTCAGCGAACTTCTGGCGGAAATCACCACCGTCGGCAAAACAGAAGTGAATAAGGTCTACGATCCAGCTTGTGGCTCTGGCTCGCTGCTTCTCAAATTCGCCAAAGTCCTGGGCAAAGAAAATGTTCGGCAAGGTTTCTTTGGGCAGGAAATCAATCTCACATCCTTCAATCTATGCCGGATCAACATGTTTCTGCATGACATTAACTACAATAATTTTGATATCGCTCACGGCGATACACTTATTGATCCGAAGCATTGGGATGATGAGCCATTTGACGCCATCGTTTCCAATCCGCCGTTTTCTATCCACTGGGAGGGCGATTCTAATCCTTTACTTATTAACGATCCGCGCTTTTCTCCAGCCGGAGTACTCGCACCTAAGAGCAAGGCAGATCTCGCCTTTACGATGCACATACTCGCATGGCTTTCGACCTCTGGTACTGCGGCGATTGTTGAATTTCCAGGAGTTCTTTATCGCGGCGGTGCAGAGCAGGGAATACGTAAATATCTGATTGATAATAATTACGTTGATGCAGTTATCCAATTGCCAACAGATCTCTTTTTTGGTCCAACTATCGCTGTTTGTGTCATCGTTCTAAAAAAGAGCAAGAAAGATAATAAAACACTGTTTATAGATGCCTCTGCCGAGTTTGTCCGTGGTGGCAACAAAAACAAATTGAGTGAAGTAAATCGCAAAAAGATTTTGGACGCTTTTACCACTCGCCAAGATGCTGAATACTTTGCCAAACTCGTTGATAATAAGATCATTGCCGAGAACGACTACAATATCGCTGTTTCAAGTTATGTGGTTGCAGAAGATACTCGCGAGGTGGTAGATATCACTACGCTCAACACAAAAATCGCCAAGATTGTTGCAAGACAAAATGAACTCCGCACGGCGATTGATGAGATTGTGGCGGATATTGAGGGCACATAATAATATGAAACTCAAATCATTCCGAATAAAGAATTATAAGTCGATCACAGATACCAAAGAGGTATCTCTTTCAGGTGACGACAATATTACTGTCTTGGCCGGCCAAAATGAATCTGGCAAAAGCTCTGTTTTAGAAGCCTTGAATTCTTTTGAAACAGGTAAGTTTGATGTAGATTCAAAGCCTTTCACCACTAAGGGTACTCTTATTCAGAGTGTAAGCTGCACTTTTGAGGTCGATGATAGTAAGTCGTTACTTGAGCAACTGACTCAGGGAATGAGAGATGAATATGAGCCAGAGATTGGTAAGGACGATCCCATCTTTGACGACAAGAAGATAAAATCTATCAAGGAGTTCACATTAACTCGCACATATCCAAATGCGACTGGTAAATCCGAGCTTGAAATAACAGCAGATGTTTTTGAAATTGTAAAAGCAGCCATTCTCGAACAGGAAGTCGAAGAAGATGTAACTAAGGAGGGCGGGACAGTTGAGAAAAAGACCGGTAAAGAAAAGATCATTGATCTTGGCGATGATAATGCCAATTTGGCATCTATTTTTTGGAGCAACGTTGCACCGAAGATAATACTCTTTAATGATTTCTGTGATCTTTTGCCAGATCGAATAACTCTCGCCGATCTTAAAACAAAAAAGACTGCCGTAAATGGATATCGAGCCGTAAAGAATCTCGAAGAAATACTCAACCTGAACTTTGTTGATTTGTATGAAAAAGACGATCTAGAGCGTGAGGCCATTCGTGATGAACACAACAATACTATCTCTGTGGATTTTCAGAAGGCGTGGGGACAAAAAATCCATAACGACAATAAGATAGAAGTTAAATACGATTTTGAAAAGAGAGATACTGACGATACTTCCTACGTTAACTTCTATACAGAGACTCGTGATCGTCAGAAGCTTAAACCGCACCAGAGAAGCAAGGGTTTGATCTGGTTTCTTTCATTCTGGATTGAGCTAAGCGCTCAAAATTCAAGCGATCAGCAGCTTATTCTTCTTGCTGACGAACCTGGGTTGTATTTACATGTAAAAGCTCAAGCAGACATTCTTAAGTTATTTAAAAAACTATCTGGAGAAGGTCATCAGATTCTGTACACTACGCATTCTCCCAACCTTATCGAATCAGAAAAGCTTAATCGGATCAAGTTGGTTCTTAATGATCCTAAGGAAGGAACTATTCTTGAGTCTGTGACGACTTCTAAAATTGATTCGCAAAATAAACAGGACGCTCTTCAGCCAGTTGCGAATGCGATTGGATTTTCGGTGAGCGATTTCGCTTTGTCGAGTCCTAAGAATGTAATACTCGAAGGTGTATCGGACTATTTCTATTATCTAGGGATGAGGAAGGTTCTTGGGCGAAAAGAAGGATACACATTTGTTCCTGGTATAGGTGTAAGAAAGCAAAATACCCTTGTTTCATTCTGCGTTGGATATGGTATCGATTGGGTCGCTGTCTTTGACGATGATTCAACGAGAGGTTCTGACTCACAAAAGACCTTTGCTGACATAAAGGAAAATTTGTTCAATGACGATGATGCTACTGCTGAACTAAAAATGCACATAACCGCAGGTGTCTCAAGCGTTGAAAATATGTTTACCACTGATGACGTGAAGCTCGTTGACGATAAGATTGTTATAAAAGCAGACGCTGCAAAATCAGTCGGTGACAAACGAAAGGTTATTTTTGCAAAATTTTTCTATGAAAAAGTGGAAAGCGGACAGATCACCAAGAAGAAGCTCGATGCCGCAACGGTAGCCAACTTTAATAAAGTGTTTGATTGGATTGAGAAAGAATTAAGTTTATGAATCAAATCCATCGAAGAAAAATTGAAAAACTGATCGCCGAACTCTGCCCGAATGGGGTGGGGTTTAAGGCATTGGGAGAGGTTGCTGAAGTTGGCACTGGAAGTAGTAATGGAAATGAAGGGATTGAAAACGGAAAATATCCGCTATATGTTCGTTCGAAGTTTATAAAATCAATTGATACATTTGAATTTGATGAGGAGGCAATAGTAATCCCCGGCGAAGGTGGAGTTGGCGAGATATTTCACTATGTAAGTGGTAAATACGCTCTACATCAAAGAGCTTATCGTATTCATTTTACTAATCCTAAAATACTAACGAGATTTGCTTATTACTATTTGTTTGCAAACTTCTTGCCTTATATTCTGAAAAAATCTGTAAATGCAACTGTGAAATCAATACGAAAACCAATGATAGAGGATTTCAAAATCCCTCTCCCACCCCTTGCAATCCAAGAAGAAATTGTCAAAATTCTTAATAGTTTTACAGAGCTGGAAGCAGAGCTGGAAGCAGAGCTGGAAGCAAGAAAAAAACAATATGAGCATTATCGTTCAATGCTTTTGACGTTCAACGATATGGGGGGGGTACGGTGGGCGACATTGGATGAACTATGTCTATCAATTACAGCAGGCGGAGATTTGCCAGAAAATTATTTAAAGGGTCAAAATATGCCAACTAAAGAATTCCCATATCCAATATATTCAAACGGCACCGATGAAAGTGCTCTTTATGGATATACGGATGGCTATAAAATTGATCGCGAAGCGGTAACTATTTCGGCGCGCGGAACTATTGGATATCACGCAGTGCATGAAGCTAAATTTACACCCATCGTCCGTCTTCTTACGCTGATTGTAAATACTGAATTTGTTACGTCAAAGTTTTTAAACTATGCGCTTGATATCACTGCAATTGGTCATAGCGGTGGCAGTATCCCACAGCTAACTGTCCCGAATGTTAAAAAAATCAAAATCCCAGTTCCACCTCTAGCAGAACAAGAACGAATTGTAACAATTTTGGATAAATTTAATGCTCTCGTAAACGATATTTCGATTGGTCTACCAGCGGAGCTTGATGCACGCCGATCGCAATACAAATATTACCGAGTAAAGCTCCTGACTTTCAACGAATATGCCCACTAATAAAAAATACAACCTCGTCGCGGAAAACCCGCAAAGCACAGTGGTGGCGGAATATACGCCGAATATTTTGCGCGTCGCCCATTACCAGAGCGAAGCGGAGCTTGAACGTGCTTTTATTGAACAACTCAAAACACAAGCTTACGAATATCTTGCCATTACCAATGAATTTGAACTCGAAGTGAATTTGAGGAGGCAGCTGGAGAAACTTAATAATTTTACGTTTTCTAATGCTGAATGGGAACGTTTTTTCGTGAGCGAGATCGCGAATCCAAATCAGGGCATAGCGGAAAAAACAGCGATTATTCAAGAGGATTACATCAGAAACCTGACGCGCGACGACGGTACGGTCAAAAACGTATATCTGCTCAAAAAAGACAACATCCACGACAATAGTCTGCAGGTCATCAATCAATACGCAACCGAGGAGGGCCAACGTTCCAATCGCTATGATGTAACGGTGCTCGTGAACGGTCTGCCTTTGGTCCATATCGAACTAAAACGCCGCGGTGTCGCCATTCAGGAAGCGTTTAACCAAATCAATCGCTATCAGCGCGAAAGCTTTTGGGCATCGGCGGGGCTTTTTGAATATGTGCAACTGTTTGTTATTTCAAACGGTACGCACACCAAGTATTACAGCAATACCACGCGCTCTGAACACATCAAAGAAGCGAACGAGGGCGCGGCGAAGAAAGGTAAGCGCGCAAGCAATAGTTTTGAGTTTACGAGCTGGTGGGCCGATGCCACCAATCGACCGATCACGGATTTGATGGATTTTGGTAAGACTTTTTTTGCCAAGCATGCACTTCTGAATATCTTGACCCGCTACTGCGTGTTTACTACCGACAAACAGCTCTTAGTGATGCGTCCGTATCAGATCGTCGCTACTGAACGGATTCTGAACCGCATCGAAGTCAGTACAAATTACAAGAAACTCGGTACGGTTGAGGCAGGCGGTTATATTTGGCACACGACCGGATCCGGAAAGACGTTGACGAGTTTTAAAACCGCGCAACTCGCAAGTAAACTGCCGTATATCGATCAAGTCATTTTTGTTGTCGACCGGAAGGATTTGGACTATCAGACGATGAAGGAATACGACAAGTTCGAGAAAGGTGCGGCCAACAGCAACACCAGTACGACGATTTTGAAACGCCAGTTGGAGAACCCAAACGCCCGCATCATCATCACGACCATCCAGAAGCTGGACAGATTCATCGGGCGCAATGCCGGACATGTCATCTTTGATGGCCATGTGGTGCTCATCTTTGACGAATGTCACCGCTCACAATTCGGCGACATGCACGCCGCGATCACGAAGGCGTTCAAAAACTACCACATCTTCGGTTTTACCGGTACGCCGATTTTTGCGATGAACGCTTCTTCCGGCGGCCGGCTGGATCTGAAGACCACCGAGCAGGCCTTTGGCGATAAACTGCACACCTACACCATCGTGGACGCGATCGCCGACAAAAACGTCTTGCCGTTTAAGGTCGACTACATTTCTACGGTCCATGAAGCCGAGGATATCGAAGACAAGAAGGTCAGCGACATCGACCGCGAAGCAGTGCTCGCCGCGCCGGAACGCTTGGCGAATATCGTCAGCTACATTCGAGAGCATTTTGATCAAAAGACCAAACGCAACAGTTTTTACAAACTGAAGGACCGCAGATTGGCAGGATTCAACTCCATCTTCGCCGTTTCGTCTATCGATGTCGCAAAGAAATACTATGCCGAGTTCAAGAAACAGCTCGCGGATTTGCCGAGCGATAAACGGCTCAAGGTGGCTACGATTTATAGCTTTGGGGTGAACGAGGAGGAAGCGGATGGGGTGGTAGATGAAAACTCGGAGGATACGAGCGGCTTGGATGCAAGCTCGAGGGATTTTCTGGATGCGGCCATTAAGGACTACAACACGATGTTTGGAACATCGTACGACACTTCGTCGGACAAATTTCAGAATTACAACAAAGATGTAAGTCAGAAGGTAAAGGATCGAGAGATTGACGTGCTTATCGTGGTCAACATGTTTTTGACTGGCTTTGATGCGACGACGCTCAACACGCTATGGGTGGATAAAAACTTGCGTCTGCATGGCTTGTTGCAAGCATTTTCGCGCACTAACCGCATTCTCAATAGTGTAAAAACTTTCGGAAACATTGTCTGCTTTCGTAATCTCGAAAAAGCGACCAACGAATCCATCGCGCTTTTCGGTGACAAGGAGGCCAGCGGTATCGTGCTCCTTAAATCATACGCGGAGTATTACAACGGCTACAAAGATGGCGAGAAAGAAATTCGCGGGTATGCGAGTTTGGTGGCTGAGTTATTAGAGAAGTTTCCCGTAGGGGAGCGAATTATCGGCGAACAAAACCAAAAAGACTTCATTAAGCTGTATAGCGCGGTTTTGCGTGTGCGTAATATCTTGACGACCTTTGATGAGTTCTCCGGTAACGAGATTTTGATTGAACGTGATGTTCAGGATTACCACAGTGCGTACATCGACCTGTATAACGACTTTCGCAAGGGAAAAGAGAAGGAACAGGAGAATATCAATGATGATCTGGTGTTCGAGATGGAGCTTATCAAGCAGGTCGAGATTAACATTGACTATGTTCTTGGACTAATCAAGCACTATCACGTAGACCACATCAAGAATCGCGAGCTATTGGTTGATATCAATAAAGCGATAGATTCCAGCGTTGAGTTGCGCAACAAAAAGGACCTCATCAATCAGTTCATCGCTTCTCTTGATGTGCATTCAATTGTCGATGACGATTGGCGAACGTTCATGGACAAGAAAAAAATTGAGGAACTTGAACAGATTATTACCAGTGAGAATCTTGATCACGATGCAACTTATTCGTTTGTAAAAAATGCATTTCGTGATGGCAATGTTGAAACTACCGGCACAGCGATAACGAAAGTGCTACCACCCGTCTCTCGATTTTCTCCAACCGGTGTTCGAACGCAGAAGCGTGAAAGTGTTCTTGATAAACTGACAAAGTTTTTTGAAAGGTTCTTCGATATTTCTGGCGGTAAATTTTCTGCATGAAATACTATGAATTAAACCATTTACAATACCCTCATGAAAAAACCTAACCACATCCTAGCCCTAGTCATTTGGCTAATCATCCCTCAACTCTTCGCCCTCATCGGCGCGTATTTCACGACACCTGCTATTTCAGGCTGGTACGCAACCTTGATCAAATCTCCGCTTAACCCGCCGTCCTGGGTTTTTGCACCAGTCTGGACAGTATTGTTTTTATTGATGGGCATAGCGGCCTTCCTGGTATGGAAAAAAGGGGATCACAGAAAAGTTATACTTGCTCTTACCATCTTTGGTCTTCAACTTGTTTTAAACACGCTCTGGTCAATTATATTTTTTGGCATGCACAGCCCTGGCGCGGCCTTGGTGGAGATTGTCATATTGTGGATTGCCATCCTGGCAACGGTCATTACTTTTTACCGAGTATCCAAGCCAGCCTCGTATTTGCTTTTGCCTTACCTCTTGTGGGTGAGCTTTGCTGCAGTACTTAACTTTTCAATTTGGAATTTAAACAAAACAACCCAACCCTCTGGGCCAGTGGCTTGCACCATGGAGGCTAAGCTTTGCCCCGACGGCTCAGCCGTGGGGCGTACAGGCCCAAACTGTGAGTTTGCAGCATGTCCATAGTGGTTTGCGGGGGCTCCACCCCCTGCACCCCGGCCAGCTCTTTTGATCGCGCCCAAAAGAGCTGGAAGAAAATGCGCTGCGCCAGCATCTGCGTTGCTCGCGCAACTAGGCTTTGACTTCGCCTTGCGGCATAACTCGTCCCGCCTTTTTAATTGTCATTATTTACGGCAGGACTCAGACATCATGCCGCATTCCCTTCGGGAACCAGCTCGTCTCAGCCTGTTGCCTTGCGCTACTCGATATGGCGCTGACCGAACAACCAATCGGAAAATTCCAATATGAAACTCCAAGGGGTCCGGGGGATGCGTTAACCGTGGATGGTAAAAGAGAAGAAGCTTGATTGAGTCGAGAGGGCATCGCAGACCCCGGTAGTTTTGCTACTTTTGCTATCAAAAGTAGATAGAAGATCGGGGGAATGGGGGCAGAGCCCCCGAACTTGAAATATTTACTCACATCATGTTAACTTATCCTTATGTCCAAAATCATAATCGCATCAGGGCCTGTTATCGTGGAAAACAACAAAGTGCTGGTCAACAAGCACGGTGACACGACTTTCTGGAAATTCTGCGGAGGCAAGGTAGAGGATTTCAACACCAGCCTTCAAGATACCGCAGCCCGCGAGGCCAAAGAAGAAATGGGCATTGGGATTGAGGTCATCAATCCTGAACCGTTCATTACGTTTACCACCAAGAAAACAGACGACGACAATGTCACGGACGTTATCCTGGTCCACTATTTGGCCAAGCGCGTGGGCGAGATTGTGCCTGGTGCAGATATCCGCGAATGGAAGTGGTTGGACATTGCCAACCTTCCGGATGACCTGGGCCCAAACATCATCCCAACCCTCAAGCACTTCGGCTTCATTTCCTGAGCACCAATCCACCTCACTCACTCGTATTTATAGTATCTAGCCTTACACACAGTAAGATGCTATTATTGACTCTCTAATATGATAAAAGCACAGAACTTAACCAAGAAATTCGGTGATTTCACTGCTGTGGATGGCATAAGCTTTGAAGTCCAAAAAGGCGAGATTTTCGGTTTTCTGGGGCCGAATGGCGCGGGCAAGAGCACAACCATCAAAATGCTCACGACCTTGCTTGACCCGACAGACGGCGTGCTGGAGCTGGATGGCAAAGATCCGATCAACGACGAGTCCGAGGCCCGCAAATCTTTTGGCATTGTTTTCCAAGACCCAAGCTTGGACGATGATTTGACTGCTTGGGAAAATATGGAGTTCCATGGCGTGCTGTATCACGTGCCCAAAGAACTGCGCAGGCAAAGGATCGAACAGCTGATGAAGATCGTAGAGCTTTGGGACCGCAAAGACAGTTTGGTCAAAGAATTCTCAGGCGGCATGAAGCGCAGGCTGGAGATTGCGCGCGGCTTATTGCATCACCCCAAGATTTTGTTTTTGGATGAACCGACTTTGGGTTTGGATCCGCAAACGCGCAATCACATGTGGACCTATATCATGGACTTGAACAAGAGCGAACATATCACTGTGTTTTTCACCACGCATTATATGGAAGAGGCTGAACGCATTGCACAAAGGATCGCGATTATTGACCATGGCAAGATCATTGCGCAGGGTACGCCAGAGGAATTGAGGATCCAGACAGGGACTGCGACTTTGGAAGATGCATTTTTGCAGCTCACTGGTAATGTAATTCGCGAAGAAGAATCTAACAGCGTTGACCGTATGCGCCAAGGCAGGCGCATGTGGGGCGGACGTCATTAAACTATGGGAACTATCTACATTCTTTGGCTGCGCCAAATAAAAAAGTTTTTGCGCTCAAAATCCAGGATCATTGGCTCGCTTGGCCAACCCCTTTTGTTTCTGCTGGCGCTTGGCTATGGCTTAGGCCCGGTTTTTAAGCAAGCAGGCCAGGGGAATTACATTGATTTTTTGGCGCCTGGCATTATTGCCATGACAATCCTGTTCACTGCCATTTTTTCGGGCATTGAGATCATCTGGGACCGCCAATTCGGATTCTTGAAAGAGACTTTGGTCGCGCCAGTGTCGCGCTTCAACATCATGCTGGGCAGGACTTTGGGCGGCGCAACAGTCGCGACTATCCAAGGCGTGATCGTGTTCGTCATTTCCGTGATTGCTGGTTTTAGGCCAGCAAGTTATGGTCATTTAATCGCGACTTTGCTCATCATGTTTTTGATTGCAGTTATATTTACGGCGTTTGGCACAGCTATTGCCTCGGTCTTACAAGACATGCAAGGCTTCCAGCTCATCATGAATTTTTTGGTCATGCCTTTATTCTTCTTGTCCGGCGCCTTGTTCCCATTAGCTGGCTTGCCCAAAGCCGTGGCAATCATCACGCAAATTGATCCACTGACTTATGGCGTAGATGCTTTGCGCGGCGTGCTCACCAATACAGCACATTTTGGCCTGGGCTTGGATGTAGCCATACTCTGCGGCGTAGCCATACTATTTCTGGGTGTGGGCAGCTATCTGTTCTCAAAGATACAAATCTAATTAATTCACCGTCCTTCCCTTGTCGTAAGGGAAGGACAGGCTTGTCGTCCACGGTCAAAGGCATCCTAGTGGGACGACAAGCCAGGATGAGTTAGCTCTAGGTCACTTATTCCCAAACAGCACAGCATACATCACTGCTCCGGCTTGAGCAGGTGATTGGCTGTCTCTGAAATATTTGATTAGCTTGGATTTTTTCAAATAGTCTGTAACAGCTTTTTGGAGCTTACCCTCGCCGCGGCCGTGGATGATTTTGACTACTTTGATGGCCACGCGCGGCGGATAAGCAAATTCGTGGTTAATAAAAATATCCAAATCATAGAGTGCTTGATCAACAAGCAAGCCGTGTAAATCCACCTCAGGCGTCTGGGCACCTAGCTCAGCCGCGAAAATGGCGGATTCTTCGTCAGTTGGCTCTTTTGGGAGCTCGTTGTTATTCATAGGACAGAACTTATCATATTTGATATGCTTTGTGCATGTCAAAACGAATGTTGAGCAAGTTCATTTATCTGGCAGCTGCGGCTGTGTTTTTGGTTTTAACCATTACTGCCCAAAGGCAGAATGCCAAGCCCCAGGATGTGAGTGTCGCAACAACCACGGCTCAGATAATTCAGGTTGTACAAAGCACTTCGACCAATGCGCTGGTGATCAAAGTCGTTGATGGCGACACAATTGAAGTCAGATTAGATGCTGAGCCTAAAGTTGAGTATAAAATTAGATTACTGGGCGTAAATACGCCTGAGACTGTTGATCCGCGCAAAGCCGTAGAATGCTTTGGCAAACAAGCCTCGGATTTTTCCAAAAAGACATTATCCAACAAGCGCATCAAGCTTGTGTCTGACCCGCAAGCAGATGAGCGCGATAAATACGATCGCTTGCTGAGGAATGTTTATCTTGAGGATGGAACTGATTTTAATGCCATGCTAGTGGAACAAGGGTATGCATATGCATATCTAAGCTTTCCGCTTAACCCTGAACGCAAAACCCAGCTCAGGAAGCTGGAAGCAGAGGCCAAGGCTGCAGGTCGCGGCTTGTGGGGTGCGGGGGTGTGTGAGTGATTTATTCCTCTTCGCTTCTCCCTTTCTTAATTGATCAGTCTATCTAGCCAATCAATTAATTAGGAAGGGAGACTTTAACGTACTGGTAAACGTCCCCTTACTAAGGGGACAGCATCAAAGCGAAGCTGATGCAGGGGATCAACCGGGTCACTGATGACAAAAATAGTATTTTAGGTTAAGCTTTTCTGGCTTATGACTTATGAATCACGCGTGATTTGGTCCAGGAGACTGATGTTTTGGTTTGCTTTAGTGGGCCTGTTTACGTCCAGTTATCTATTATATACATACACCACTGGCATTGATCTGCGCTGCGGCGTTTTGCATGGCTGCGATGTTGTGCGCGCCTCCAAATGGTCCAGCTGGTTCGGCATTCCCACGCCTTTATTCGGCGTTGTGTTTTATTTGTTTTTCGTGGCAGTGACCTTATTCCGCACATATTCTCCGCATTACAAAGCACGCTTAGCTCGCTGGGGTATGTTTGCCTTGGCCGCGGCTGGTTTTACAGAGTCTGCGGTTTTGACTAGCATCCAAAGATTTTCTATTGGCGCTTGGTGCACCTGGTGTTTGGTTTCTGCTTTTGCTGCAACCATGATCTTTATCGCCTCTCTGCGCGACGGTGCAGCTGAAATTGGCGCAGAAAAGGTCACGCGCGAGCTCAAGGTGATTGCCGGTTCTTTTGCAGTGTTCGTGCTCTTGGGCGCAGGTTTGTTCTATTACTTGATTCAGCCTCAAACTCCAGCCCAGACGAAGATTCCGGTAATCACTCCACAGAATCCAGAACTGAACATTCCAACAGCGACCACGACTGCGCCTGAAGCAAAACTCATTGAACCCTGGACCGCAGTGGAAGGCCCAACAGATGCTAAAGCCACGCTCGTGGAATTCATGGATTTTGAATGCCCTGGCTGCGGTATCTATTACAAACTCGTAATCAAACCTTTGCGCGAAAAGTATCAAAACAAGATCCAATTTGCAGTCAGGCATTTTCCATTGCCAGAAGTCCATCCAGATGCAGTGCGTGCGGCTGTGGCCGGAGTCTGTGTGCAAGAACAAAACAGATTTTTCAGGTTTTATGACATTGTTTTCCAAAACCAAAGCGACTTATCAGCTGCAGCATTGGAAAAATATGCTACACAAGCCGGAGCAAATCTGGATGCATACAAAAAATGCGTGAGCAATCCCAAAGCTTTGGAAACTGCGCTTAAAGATAGGCAAGAAGGGATCGGTTTTGGCGTCACTGGCACGCCGACCCTTATCATCAATAATCAAATTATCGACGGCACGCCTGACTTGGATTCTATGAGCCGACTCATTGACGAAGGGCTGAAATAAGAGTAGGGTCATCCCAGAACATTTTCAACGAGGTGAGACAATGAATCTAGCGCAACTAGAATGCGTTCGTAGAGCTGTGCGTCTGTACGGAACAGACATGGTCGTTTCAGATTTAGACGGCACCATCATGGTTTGGCAAGGCTTGCTCGAAATGAACGACCTGATCGCCAAGCATTTCCCGGAAAAACGAGCGATAGTGGAGCCGCTTCAGCACTTGCAGCACGAGTACAAGATGCGGCGCTATGATTTTGAGACTTTGGTGGCAGATACCCTCAAAGTCCAGGGTTTGATTTTCCATGGGCTGAAGCAGTCTGTGGTTCGGGGTTATGCCGAGGCTTTGGCCAAAGAAAAGCTGAGCCAGGTCTATGCCTTTCCCAGTACGCTCATTCGCGCGGTCGTGAACATGCAAGGCCAAGCGCGCAAGCCTGTGCTCGTGGTCACTGGTTCGCCCCAGGAATTCGCCGAACCGTTTTGCAAAGCCTTGGGAGGAGTAGATATCGTGGCAGGCTCCATTTACCAGACCGCAGACGGCATCTATACTGGCGAGCGCATAGAGATTACTGCCATCCACAAAGACCAGGTCATGGATAAGCTCGAGTTGGAGCTAGGCGTGACTTGGTACATTGGCATGGGCGATTCAATGAGCGATTGGCCTTTGCTCACACGTGCCAAGAATGGATTGGCCATCAATCCGAACAAGCATTTGCTCGACCACATTCGCCGCAACCCGCAACATGGCATCATACGCGTGAGCGACCACCAAAAAGACGGCATCCAGTTCTTCAAGTTTGACGACCTGGGGCGCCAACGCGAGATCACAATCCACGAGGCTTTGCCTCCTGACCTGGCCCTGGCCATGCACAACTTGCCAGGCTTGTGGAACGGCAACGTCGAATCGCACTCCTAACTAAAACCTCTTCGCTTCTCCTTTCCCAAGGAGATTTTTTGTACACTAAATCACAGCCCCGTGTCATTGCGAGCGATAGCGCGGCAATCTCTTACTAATTAACTGAAGTACGTCTGTATTTCGGTATGAGATTGCTTCACTGCTCGTTCGCAATGACAAATGTGGCTATTTGTCTTCTACTACCTTGTTCTGTAGGATTAGCCCATATGCAATTTATTCTCAGTCCTGAGCCGCTTGGCTCATATGCTTGCGACCTGGTGGTTGAGGGTTTTTGGCAAGGCGATAAAACAGCTCCAGGCAAGGATTTTTTACCAGATGACCTGACCAATCTTTTGTCAGCTGAGCTTAAGCGTCGGGGTTTTGAGGCTAAAGAGGGCGAGATCCACGTTTTGTCTTTGCTCGGGCACTCAAAAGTAAAATACATCATGGCTTTGGGCTTGGGGCAGAAGAACAAGTTGACTCAGGACAGGGTCAGGAGCTTGGCGGCCAAGGCTTTGAAAAACATGTCAGGAGTCCATGCCTCAAAAGTCGTGATTCATCAAAGCATCATCTCAGCCATGAAAGACAAGGTCGTGGGAGTGCAGGCTTTGGTTGAAGGAATGGAGCTGGCAGCATATTCATTTGATGCTTACAGGAAAAAGGATCAAAGACTAAAGAAAAAAGAAGTGTTGTTAGATCTTCAAGACAAGACTTTGCGCAAAAAGATTGAGTCAGCGATTGAGCTTGGGAAAATTTATGCGTCTGCAACTTGTTTAGCGCGCGATTTGGTCAACACGCCATCAATGCACATGCATCCTGCCGAAATGGTGGAGCGCGCGAAAGCTTTATCTGGCCGCGGCAAAGGAATAACTTGCAAGGTTTTCAATCGCGAGCAAATGGCCAAGTTGGGCATGGAAGCCTCAATTTCTGTTGGCCAAGGTTCGCAGTATGATCCAGTCATGGTCCAGCTTGTCTACAAACCAAAAGTCAGGACCAAGAAAAAGATTGCGCTCGTGGGCAAGGCGATCACTTTTGATTCAGGCGGCTTATCTCTCAAGCTTGGGGATAACATGAAAGACATGAAGAGCGATATGGCAGGCGCAGCCAGCGTGCTTGGAGTTTTTCAGGCCCTCCCGTCAATCCGACCAAAAGCAGAAGTGCATGGTATTTTTATCGCGGCCGAGAATATGCCAAGTGGCACTGCTTATCGACCAGGCGATGTTGTCTCAGCCATGGATGGCACGACAATCGAAATAGAAAATACTGATGCTGAGGGTCGAGTCACATTGGCTGACTCTTTGGCCTATGCGGCGCTCAAGATCAAGCCCGACACAATCATCGACCTCGCGACTTTGACCGGCGCAGTCGTCATAGCGCTGGGCAGTGATGTAGCTGGGCTGTTTTCAAACGACAAAAATCTCAAGCTCGCTATCCAGCGCAGTGCTCAGGAAGCAGGGGAGCCAATTTGGGAACTGCCGCTTTACCCGGCATACAATGATTTGATCAAATCCAAGATCGCAGACATTCGGAATGTGGGTGGACGCCCGGCTGGGATCATTACGGCCGCGTTATTTTTGCAGAAGTTCGTGCATGATATACCGTGGGTACATATCGACATAGGTGGCCCGTCATATGCGGAAAAAGAGACTGTGCCAGAGTGGCCAGTCGGCGGCACAGGCTGGGGAGTGCGGACGCTACTTAATTACCTTAAAGCAGCGGCATAAACACCAAGAAACAAAAACCAAACACCAAACACCAAACACCAAACAAACATCAAACACTCAAATTCCAAAAAAAACAATCGGTGTTTTGAGGTTTTGGAGCTTGGGATTTGTTTGGATCTTGTTTCTTGGTTTTTGGTGTTTACTGACGTGTGGATAAGGCGCGTCAGTTTTGTGATATAATGTGAGTGTTGCGAAATTATGCACATCCTTCTTTATACCACTCCGACTTGCCCTTACTGCAAATTGGTTAAAGATTTTTTGAAAGACAAGGGCGCAACCTTTACCGAAGTGGATGTGGCCAATGACCCTGAGGCTGCTAATGAGATGGTGAAAAAATCCGGGCAAATGGGAGTGCCGGTCCTGGAACTTGATGGGCAGGTAATCGTAGGTTGGAACCAGGAGGCCATAAACGAGCTGCTGGATAAGTCAAGCAGCAAGAAAAAAGAAAAATCATTAGCATAAAAAATAAAGCAAATAAATATGCCAGCAAAACGCACCTCAAAGAGGACACGCAAATGCGGAGTCCCCCCCACGAAAAGCCCGGGTTTGACTGATAATTTTCTGCAGGATTTTGTCTCGCACAAGTCCTCAGTTTTTGTCATCATGGCCGCAGCTTTGAGCTTAGGAGCCTTGTTTTCCTTGATGCTAGGAGTCTCTGCCGCGAGCATCCACTAAGGATTTTACAAAAAAACCAAAACGTCCCGTGTGAACGAGACGTCTTTTTATTGTTCATGTCCTCCCCCTTAGCGTAAGGGGGAGTTAGAGGGGGTTAGGATAGCGTTTTTTCTCCGACCTTCCAATCTGCTGGGCAGAGCGCGCCGGTCTGCAAAGCCTGGAGCACGCGCAAGGTTTCGCTGGCTGAGCGGCCGACAGAACCGTCGCTCACAAGCTGATAGCGGATATTTTGGTCTGGATCAATGATGAATAAGCCGCGTTCAGCTGAGCCATCATTTTCATTCAACACTTCGTAAGCTTTTGAGATCTGATGGGTTACATCTGCCAAGACAGGGTATTGGACTTGGGGTAGGTCGCGTTCGAACCAAGCTTGATGGCTCCATTCTGAATCAGTGGATGCGGCCAGGATCTGGGCATTGGCTTTGCTGAATTCGGGTTCCATGCCAGCAAAGGCTTTTAGTTCTGTGGGGCAGACAAAAGTGAAATCCCTGGGATAAAAGAAGAACACTAGCCATTTGCCTTTATAGTCTGCGAGGCTGACTGTTTTGAATTGTCCTTTTTGCGAAGCCGTTCCTTTAAAGTCAGGCGCCGGCTGATTGAGTTTTAACATACATTTCGTTTAGTCATCCTGAACTTGATTCAGGATCACGTTACTTAGTTACTATGTGTCGGGATGCCGAAACGAGTTCGGCATGACGCATGGTTATTTATTCGTGATTAATTGGTAGCGCTGTTCAACTGTTTGCCAGTTGATGTGCGTCATGAAATCCTGGATATAGGCTTTTCTGTCTGAACCTGTGTCTATGAAGTAAGCATGTTCGTAGACGTCCAAGATCAAGAGCGGTAGAGCGCCCCAGACACCGCCTTGGTTGTGCGCATCAGCCGTATAGATCCTCAAGGCTTTGTCGTGCGTGTCAAAAGTTAGGACAACCCAGCCGCGTGCGGCCATGCCACAGGCTGAAAAAAGCTCAACAAATTTATCGAAAGAACCAAATTCAGCTGTCAACGCTTTGGACATTGCGTCTGTCACTTTTCCGTCGCCGCCCAAGTTGGCGAAATACCATTCGTGCAGATAGGCTCCGTTTGTAGCAAAAGTCTCGCTGTCTTTTAAGGCTCGCAAAGCTGAATATGATTGGTTGGCAGTCTTCAAATCGTCCGAGCTAAGTTCTGCTAGTTTTTTTTGGATTTCGTTTTTTTTATCCACGTAGCCAGCATAGAGCTTGTCATGGTGGATTGTTAAGGTCTTTTCGCTGATGCTGCCCTGAGCGCCCATGAAGGGTAAGGGGAGTTTTGGAGTTTCGTTCATATCGGATATCAGTTATTTAGTGAATGCCTTGAGGATGTCTGCATCCTTGGGCATGCCTGCTTTGTAATAAACTATTTTGCCTTTTTTGTTTATTCCGACCACAGTGCGCTTGATGACCGTGGCTAAGAACAGTTTTTTTATGGCTCCGTACTTTTTGCTGATCTTTTTGTCAGTATCGACCAGCAAGGGGAAGGGGAATTTATATTTTTCAGCAAAAGTAGTATGTGAATCTTCGTCCGCATGGTTAATGCCCAAGACTGCGATGCCGAGCCGAGTGAATTTGGACCAGTCATCGCGGATGTTGCAAAGCTGAATCGTGCAACCGGGCGTCATGTCGCCAGGGTAGAACACCAAAATCACATCTTGCTTGTCTTGGAAGTCTTTAAGGCCCACTTCTTTGCCATCTTGGTTTTTGAGGGTGAATATCGGGGCTGAATCGCCAATCTTCAGTTGAGTTGTATCTGACATATTATTAAATTTATTTAGTTAGTTGTTTTTTACATTGATTGCAGGTGCCCTTGGCCATGACTAATATCGAATCAGGCGTGCCAGGCCATAGGGCGCGGACTATGACATCAACATCATCCAGCTTATTGCAGCTCGTGCAAAGGAAGTGGGCATGTATTTTGATGTTGGCGTCATAGTGCGAGGGTTGATTGGGGAGAGCAATCTCTTCTATCAAGCCTTGTTTTGTTAATTCATCAAGGTGACGGTAAATAGTGGATTGTCCAATGGTAGGTACTAGCTTGCGCAAGGACAAAAAACATTCGGCCGCTGTCGGATGGTCGTGGCGGCTTTGGATGTGCTCTAGGAGCAAAAGCCTGCGTTCACAATCGCGGTTCCTTGTTTTCATAAGTGAGAATCATTCCCATTTAAGTTATACAGCTAGGCCGAATATCTGTCAATATTAGGCTGTGTATAAGGCATGGACTTTTAGCTGGGGGTACCGTAATATAAAGCAAGAAACACCTATTATGAGAACAAAAGCCGGTTATTTGGTCATTTTGCTGGGAGCAATAGCTCTTGGAGCTGGTTGCGATTGGGGCAAGGCCGTAATTTCAAATATTACGGGTTCAAGCCAACCAGCCGGTCCCCGTTTAGCGGTTTTTGATGGTTTGAGTCCGGCTGATGCATCTAAAAACATCAACTTCGTACCAGGTAGCCAAATTGAAATGAGGCAGACGTATTTAGGCTTGGGTGCCAAGCTGGCAGACAAACTTTCTGGCGAGAGCAAAGACGGCGTCAGGATAATTACGATTGAGAGATTCGCGCCAATGAAGGTGATAAATTTAAAATGGAAGTTAAGCCGCAATGTGGAAACCGCTGCCTCAATCAAGGCGCGCAACAGCGGCAAAGCACTTGACCCTGTAATGGAAATGCAGACAGTGGTCGGCGGCCTTGAGAATGTTGATTTGACATCAACGCACAAGCTTTATCCTCCGGCGTATTGGCCGACCGAGTCTATCCCAGCCAAAAGCACGAGCGCTATCTGGGTCTCCAACGAGGTTTTTGAGGAACTGACAAGGACAAAAACAGCCACTGTATATTTTGGCATCACGGATCAATTCTTGTTCGGCGCGCTGAATACAGCAAAACAATTCTCAAATGCAATAGATGCGCTCAAGGGTGAAGCAACAAAAGTTGAAGGCAAGACTGATGTGGATTTGACTCAGGCTGATGCTGAATTGGCTGAATGGCCTTTGAACGTGAATGGCAAAGATATCAAGGTGCAGGTGATAAAAGCCAGGAATTGGTTCGGCGAAATCGTGATCTTGAACAATCCGCAAAATCCTTTGATATTGAAAATGACTTTCAATCCACTGACAAAAGGCGTTTTGGATGCTGTGGCTGGCGACGGTTTTTTACAGACTCTCTTAGGCTACGAAATCACCAGACTGGATAACGTGCAATAAAAATTAAGCCGCCCGTCTGGTCGATGATCTTCGCAAACGGATGCCAGGGAAATATAATTTTGAATAGAAATAGACAAGCAAAGCCTCAAGCTTGTCCGTGGTCTCATGGATTTTTTTGGCTTGCGCGCTGTTTTGGGCCAGTTCATCCAAATTAGCGATCAATTCTTCCAGATAACGCAAATCTTGCTCTTGGATTTGACCATTGACTGCGCGCAATAAGTTTGACCAGCTATCCAGGGATTGTTTGAAGTTTTCAGGGTCGTCGCCAGCAACTTCAAAAGCCCTGATTTCGTTGTTGATCATGGTCAAGCGTTCGGCGACGGTCATGATCAGCTCTTCGGGTGCAGCCAACTTGATCCTTTTGGGCAAAACCGGAAACTTCGGTTTGAGGATGGCTGTAGCCAAACATTTCCTGATGCCAGGTTTCTGGTCTTCGGATTGCACGAGCGCTTTTAAAAGCGCGGATTTGATATTCGGATCAGTCCAAGTCGCGGCATCAAAAGAGTTTTCAGGCTGGATGCCGATGAGATCCAAGTACTTGGAAACAGGAACTGGCGAAAGATAGTCTGGAAGTTCTTTTAAGACCTGTTCAATCGCTTCTTTCTTTTTTATTTCAGCAAAATTTTCTCTCATATCAAGAAGTGCCAAAGTTTTCTTGCCAGCGTGCATCGACTTTGACATCCAAACTCAAATGCACGGATACATTAAGCGCGCCTTCTAGCTCTTTTCTGGCCATAATGCCAATCCGTTTTATCATTGAAGCGCCAGCACCGATTATCATGCGTTTGTACCGATCGTTGGTGGTAAAAACTACTGCATCAATGAAGCGCCCGCCATTGGCCCTGATCTTTACGTCTTCAACCACGACTTTGACTGTGTAGGGGAGCTCTTGCTCCAAAGCCAAGAAAACTTTTTCGCGGATGACTTCTTCAATCCATTGCTGGTGGCCAAGGTCGGTTATCTGCAGATCAGGATAATATTTTTCGCCTTCAGGCAGAATCTCAAACAGCGCGTCAACCAATCTATTGAGATTTTTTCCTTTTACGGCAGAAACTTCGATTGTTTTTAATTGATCAATGCTGATTTGACGAAGCTCCCTCAGGGCCGGCAGATCTTTGGGCGGAGTATCAATTTTATTGATAGCAAGAATAATAGGGAGTTTTGCGGCCCGGACCAGTTTTTGGATCAGCTCTTCTTCTTTGCCTGGCATACGAGTCGGGTCAACGATATAGACGATGGCGTCTATGCCATTGAGCGATTCTTTGACTGACTGGTTAAGCCTTTTTGAAAGCGCATCTTTGCGGCCCAAAAACACGCCAGGCGTGTCCACGAACACGATTTGCCCGCGCTTGTCATGCAAGATACCGCGCACTGGCAAGCGAGTGGTCTGCGGCTTGGGCGTCACGATCGCGATTTTCGTGCCAATCAAAGCATTGAGCAAAGTTGATTTGCCTACGTTGGATCGGCCGGCAAGTACCACAAACCCGGATTTCATATATAGCAGTATAGCATAAAATGCCCATGTCATCCTGAGCGAAATGAGTTCGACGAATGAAGCCGAAGGATCTGGCTCGTTCTGATAAAACCAGATCTTTCGACTCCGTCTAACTCCGCTCAAGATGACATTGATTGGTATCAGATCGCTTCACTGCTCGTTCGCGATGACAGGTGGAGTACAACCTCCACGTGCGGCGTGTTCGGGAACAGATCAATTGGTGTGATGGAAACTACCTTGAAGCTCTTCTGCAACTCGGGCAGCTCGCTCTCCAGGCGATGGTAATTGCAACTGACATAGATCAGTGTCTCAGGGTTCATGCTGCACAAGGCTTTGATTACGCGCGGATGCAAGCCAGAACGCGGCGGGTCAATTATGACTGCATCAGCCGGCTGATTTACCCATGATAAATCTTCAGCTTTGCCTGCCATGAACTCACATTGATTCTGCACTGTGTTGAGGATCGCGTTTTCTTTGGCCAGCTCAACAGCCGGTTCATCCAGTTCAAAGCCAAAGACTTTAAGGCCAGGATTTGATTTTGCCGCGGCAATGCCAAAAAAACCAAGACCGCAGTACATGTCTAATACATTTCGTAGCACGTAGCTCGAATCTCGTAGCTCGTCCAGGACAACTTGTTGTAAAACAGAGGCCATCTTCGTATTGGTCTGGAAAAAGGAATTGGGATGGATTTTATAGGTTATGCCATTCACTTCTTCCACAAGAAAGAGGTCGCCTTTCAAGACTTCAAATTCTTGAGCCAAAGAAATATCAGTCGGTTTGTTCTGTTGGCCGAGCAACAGAGTCGTCGCGCTTGGTGCGAGTTTATCAACCAGCCACTGCCTTGCTTCTGGCGTGATCTTCGTCTTATCAAATATCACGATGTTGACCATGCGTTGGTCCGTGTTCTTGCCTTCGCGGATCACGACATAGCGCACGTCGCCCACATGGAACTTGGCATCCCAGGGTGTGAGGCTGAATTGCTTCATCCAGTCGCGGACCAGCTGGAGAATGGGTCCGACATGTGAGCTGAGCAATGGACAATCAATGATATTCAGATATTTGTTCCACGCACCGTATTCCTTGAGTCCGACCTCGCTGTTCCAACCCACACAATAATCCATGCGATTGCGATAACCCCAAACTTCTTGCGCTGGAACAATGCTCCGCACAACGTCTTGGAGCTTGAGTTTGGAAAAGAGGCGTTTGACGCCATCTTCTTTTTCTTTGAGCTGGGCTGTGTAATCTAAATTTTGCCACAAGCAGCCGCCGCAGATTCCAGCATGCGGGCAAGTGGGCTCTATCCTATCAGGGCTTGGTTTAGTGATGCTTTCAATGCGGCAGATTTTAATGCCTTGGTCGCGCTTAACGAATATGGCATCAAGCTCATCGCCTTTGCAGGCAAAAGGCACGGCAATAGGGCGCCATTCGCCTGGCACTATTTCGGCCTGGGCAATGCCCTTGCCATGGTCGTCGTAACCATCTATTTTCAGTTTGAGTTTATGGCCGTATTTCATGTGGCAACATGTTAGCGCAGGCAGAGGAATCTGTCATTAAATAAAAGGATCCTGAAGTTGTCAGGATCGTTGGGTCCGCCCCGAGATGATGGAGCGAAAAGATTGGGACAGGCCAGAAGACTTGGACCGGGTCGTCTCGAGCTTGATGTAGCTCGAGTATTTTCCGAACTGGTCGATGACGCGTTGCTTGTCGTCTGTGCCTGAGGCCAGGATGAGATAGCGCTTGCCAGCTCCGTCGCGCCACAAGGGAACATCGCATAGGGCCGCGAGTGCGACCTGGCGATCGGTTTCCGTGTCATTGAGCAACTCGTTGTCGAACTTGCCGAAGCAGGCAGCTGTCTTGTGGAAGCTTGGGTCAAGGTTGAAGTCAACGTACAGAATCCACGGCGCTGTATTCAGTTCAGGGAATGCGTCGCAGATCTGGTTGCGCATTTCCAGGGTTGCGCCAAGCGGACAAGTCCGCGTCATGGCCATGATGATCGGAGATTGGAAGAGATAGACTTCGTCTTCGTCTGGCCGATTCAATCTTGAAAGGTACGTGATGGTTTGTTCTACTGTGCCGAAATCTTGTCCTAGGACCCTTCTGACATCTGCCCCGCAATAGACGAGCAACTCCTCGCATTTGGCACGCGATTTGTGGTCGGCTACGGGCCCCTGCGGAAGGATTACTACTTTATTGGGCTCCATGGCCAATCCCTTGTTGTTGGTCAAACCATTTTGACCCCCACGTCTTATCTCAAATGCGCGAAAATGTCAACCCCTGGCCAGGCCTAAAAATGCCTTGAAAATTTGTAATTTTACCTATAATATGAGCGCCATGGCCCAATTGCAGATAATCGTCCACAACATCCGCTCGGCTGAGAACGTGGGGTCGATTTTGAGGACAGCGGATTCTTTGGGAGTTTCAGGCGTTTGGCTGACCGGTTATTCACCGGGGATTGATCATCCAAAAGTCAAAAAAACAGCTTTAGGAGCTGAAAAATCCATGGCCATCATGTCCGAAACAGATGTCACCAAAGTAATTGATGGGCTTAAGAAAAAAGGCTGCAAGATCATCGGCCTAGAGCTTGATCCTAAAGCCGAGCCTCTGGCATCTTATAAAACAAAAAGCAATGACAAGATTGCTTTGCTCTTGGGCAATGAAGTAGATGGGATAGCATCATATCTAAGAGAACTGTGTGATGACTTGGTTTTTATTGAACAAAAAGGAGTAAAAGAATCCATGAACGTGTCAGTGGCAACCGGTATCGCGACGTATGAACTTATGTTAAAATTAAATGACTGACAACTGCAAACTGACAACTAACAAGAGTTACCAAGCGACTCTTGTCAGTTGTAAGTTGTGAGTAAATATATGTTTCTCTCCATCGTGATTCCGACGAAAAACGAAGAATTGAATCTTCCGTTTCTTTTGGAAAGCATCAAAACCCAAGAATTTACTGATTATGAAATCATTGTGGCTGATGCGCAGTCCACGGATAAGACAAGAGCCATTGCCGTAAATTTTAAGGCTCGAATAATAGAAGGTGGGAAGACAACGCCCGGACGCAATTTGGGAGCAGCTGCGGCATTGGGCCAAACACTTCTTTTTTTGGATGCAGATGTGGTTTTGCCTAATCCGAAGTTTTTGTCGGATAATCTGAGCGAAATGGAGCGCAAGCATGCGAATGTGGCCACATGCAAGGTCAGGCCTCTTTCGGAAAACGTGGTGGATAAGGCGTTGCATGGGTTTTATAACGCATATGCCATTGGTACGGAAAAGATCATGCCGCATGCGCCGGGCTTTTGTATTTTTGCGCAAAAACATGCGCATGATGCAATCAACGGGTTTGATGAGGCTTTGAATTTCGCCGAGGATCATGACTATGTCCAGCGCGCCAAAAAAGCCGGATTCAAGTTCAGTATTTTGCGCAGCCATCCGATTATGGTCTCAGTCCGCCGCGTGGAGCGCGACGGGCGCTTAGGGACTGCTGTGCGCTATACCAAGGCTGAGATTCATAAATTGGCACGGGGCCATTACAAAAACGAAAAGGATTATGTGATGGGCGGAGATGCTTATAAACCAAAGGCCAAGTAACATGCTTGATTTCCTGAAAAGATTTTGGAATAAAGAAACATCCAATGTCACAGCCGCGGCGCTGGTGATTGGTTTTGCGTCTTTGGCTTCGCGTTTGGTGGGCATGCTGCGCGACAGGCTATTGGCCTCTACTTTCGGCGCAGGCGACATGCTTGATGCTTATTATGCGGCTTTCCGCTTGCCTGATCTTTTTTATCAATTAATTGTTTTGGGTGCGCTTTCAGCCGGATTCATCCCGGTCTTCGCCGAATACTTGGAGCGCCGCGGCCATGACGAAGCTTGGAAGCTGGCTGAAAAAGTTTTTTCGACTATCCTCGTGATTCTGGTCTTGGCTTGCGGAGCTTTGGCTTTGACCTCAAGTTTTTTTGTGCCCCAGACTGTGCCAGGGTTCACTGGCGAAAAATTGGCATTGACTGTCACGCTCACGCGCATCCTGCTGATCTCTACTGTCACGCTCGGCTTGTCAGCTGTGATGGGCGGCGTGCTCCAAGCTACGCGCAGGTTTGTGGCGTTTTCTTTGGCGCCAGTGCTGTATAACATCGGAATCATCATCGGCATTATTTTTCTGGCGCCTAAATTCGGAGTCATGGGCGTGGCTTGGGGAGTTGCCATTGGAGCATTCTTGCATTTTATAGTGCAGGCCGTGGTCGCTGTGCCAATGGGCTTTCAGAGATTGCGCTGGCCAAGTTTTAGCGATCCTGGAGTGCGCCGCATTTTGACGCTCATGATTCCGCGCATCACAGGCTTGGCCGCGTCCCAAATCAACTTAGTGATATTGCTTGGTTTTGCCTCAACCCTGGAATCGGGTTCGGTCGCTGTATTCAACCTCGCTAATAATCTTCAGTATGTGCCGATCGGTCTGATTGGCATTTCATTTGCCGTGGCCGCTTTCCCGACTTTTTCCCAGCTGGCAGCCAACAAGGATCTGGAAAATTTCAAAGCCTCGTTTTTGGCGACCACACGCAAGATATTGTTTTTGGTAATACCGGCAACAGTCTTGATGCTTTTGTTGCGTATCCAAATAATCCGCATCGTGCTTGGGTCAGGGCAGTTTGATTGGTCAGCGACAATCAGGACGGCTGATGTGCTCTCTATTTTTGTCTTGTCTTTGGCTGCGCAATCCATGATTCCGTTGTTGGCGCGCGCTTTTTATGCTTTGCAGGATACGAAAACGCCGCTCTATATCGCCTTGGTCGCTTTGGCCGTGAACGCGACGCTAGCTTATTTTTTGCGCCAGCAGATCGGCATTGCCGGGTTAGCCGTGGCCTTTACAGTCGATTCATTTATCCAGGCTGGTTTGCTGTGGCTATTCTTGCGCAAGCGCTTCGGCCACTTGGCCGGCAAAGAGCTTGGCATTTCCATCAGCAAAACCATATTGGCCTCAATCGCATTGTTCGGTTTTGGCTGGCTGGCCCGCCAATATGTGGGCACGATTTTTCCGCTCAGGACTTTTTGGCAGGTTGCTTTGCAGGCCGGTGCAGCCATCGTAGTCGGCGGCTCAGCCTTTTGCGGCTTAGCCTTGTTGCTTGGTGTGCAGGAATTCTCTGAGTTTATCCAGGCCGCAAAATCAAAAATATATAAGCGCATCAAAGTGGGGGAGGGCGCAGAGGGCGCGCGGGGAGTATGACCGTTTACCCCCTCTTCGATTCTCCCCCTGCGGCAGGGCGAGACCTAAGTAGCTCAAGTCCCCGCCTGTCGCAGGAGGGGATCAAGGGGTGGTAGTCGGTGAGGTGGGTTAAATATGTTATAATCGCCTGGTATGAAAAAATCTATTTTGATATTAGGTTTGTTGGGTTTGGTGTCTTTGAGTGTTTATGGCTGGGGTTGCGCTAAAAAGCCAGGATTCCAGGCGCCGGCCAATCAGGTCCAAGGGTCTGAGACAAGCACAAAACCGACTGATACGGCAATTGTTGAGCCAACGCCTTTGGCTTATTTGCTTTTGACTCAAGGTGCTGCAGTAACTGTCTTTCGCGGGGACCAGCAGACCAAAGGCATGAATGAAATGGAATTATACGCTGGCGATGAGGTCCAGGTCGTATCTGGCGAAGCCAGGCTTTTATACCCTGATACAGGCATGACGGTTTTATTGGCTGGCACGAAAATATTGCTCGTACCTAAAGGTGACCCAAAGGCCGGAGGCTTGGGTTTGGATATTTGGCTTGAAGCTGGAAAAGTTTGGACCAGATTAGAGCGCTTGCTCGGTTCGGATGAAAGTTTTTCCGTGACTGGCAGCAATGTGGTGGCCACAGTCCGCGGCACAGCCTTTAGCATGGCATTAGAAAATGGCTTGGTAGATGTTGAAGTGGCGTACAGCCAGGTCAAAGTCACGAGCTTAGTCACGCTGAACGTGGGCAGTACGATTTCAACTTCAGTCACGCTCGCGGCAGGCAATGGCATCAAACTGGATCCGGATCAGTTGACCAAGACAGCTGACATCAAGACTATAATGCAAAAAAATATCAGGACGCTCTCGCCGGTTGAGACAGCAGATTTGGGTTATCGCTTTGGCCTGATGAAGATTGATGGTGCTTTGCTCAAAAAGCCTTTGGTCCCTGTTCGCTGGAGCGCACCTATCAACTTGGATAAGCTTCGCAATATCCTCTCAACTTCAACTTTGAGCCGCTGGATGTCTTATGCTGAATGGATGATCCAAAACCAAACACTTTTGCGCTCTGCAGAAACGCAGTTGCAAGCCAATCCTATCCCTGTGCGCTTTGTTGCGCCGCTGATTGATGTCAATCTTTTGAACGTGACTCCGACAACCACGCCCAAGACCAGAGGGCCGTCAGCTTGACCTCAAATATAATTGCATATAAGTTTGTGCCAAGGAGGAAAAGCACATGAGAATTTGGTTAGCCTATAAATTCAGGGGCAGAAACCTGGATGAATTGCGACTGGTATTGGCAGACATACGGCGTTTGTTTCAAGCGCGCGGCCACCAAGTCGTGACCATGATTGAGGACATCCAAAATTGGGATTGGGAATCCAAATCCAAGGCTTGGGCAGTCTCCGAGGAATATCGACTCGCCAACAGTTGTGATCTGGCTCTTTGCATCTACGAATCCGAAGAACCGAGCGAGGGCAGGGGCTGGGACGCGGGTTTTTTTGCAGGCATGGGCAAACCAACTGTCATGGCCATCAAGCGCCCGCTTACGATTCCTTTTACTGAAGCCCTGTTTACTGAAAATCCAGCTAATGCGCAGGCTGGTCTACCCGGCGTCATCCGCTACGATACTTTTGAGGAAATAGCCAAGGTTTTCTAGCGATCGAAGTTTCGGTCGTTTTTTAATTGTGTAGACTTGATTTTTAAGCGTTTTTCAGGCAGAATAAGCCAACCCTCGATGTCATTCTGAATGCAGTCCTACGGAATGAAGAATCTGGCTCGTTCTGATCAAACCAGATCTTTCGACTTCATTCGTCTAACTCATTTCGCTCAAGATGACAAAAGGTGTGTCGTAGTTTATGAATCAGGATTTACTCAGAAATTTCTGTATCATCGCGCATATAGACCATGGAAAGTCCACTTTGTCGGACCGTCTTTTGGAAATCACGGGTACGGTTGAGAAGCGCAGGATGAAAGAGCAGGTTTTGGATACCATGGATTTGGAACGCGAGCGCGGCATTACCATCAAGCTCCAGCCGGCGCGCATGTCTTACACTGCCAAAGATGGAGTCAAGTATCAACTGAATCTGATTGATACTCCTGGGCACGTGGATTTTAATTATGAAGTTTCGCGTTCGCTGGCCGCTGTTGAAGGTGCGGTCCTGTTGGTTGATTCAACTCAAGGCGTGCAAGCCCAAACAATTGCGAATCTGTATTTGGCCATTGAACAGGATTTGACCATTATCCCGGTCCTGAACAAAATCGATTTGCCTAACTCTGAGGTTGAACGCCGTGCAGAAGAGCTCATGAATTTGATCGGATGCAAGCGCGAAGAGATTTTGTCAGTCTCAGGCAAAACAGGCGAAGGCGTGGACAAGCTTTTGGAAAGGATTGTGCGCGATGTGCCGCCGCCCAGAGGCAAGGTAAATGACCCGTTCCGCGCTTTGATTTTCGATTCAAAGTACGACGAGTACAAAGGCGTGGTCGCATATGTGCGCGTGGTGGACGGCAAGATCGTAAAGAACGATCCTCTGCGGCTCATGGCCACCAAATCCAATGGTCAGGCCCTTGAGGTCGGTTTTTTGCGGCCTGAATATGTTGAAACAGAATTTTTGGAAGTAGGGGAGATCGGCTATATCGTCTCAGGCTTAAAAGACATTGAAGCTGTGCGCGTCGGCGATACGATTACGTCCTCGTACAACGTACAACGTACAACGTACAACGTCGCGCACAAGAATTCGGAACGAGGTACGCTGTACGAGGTACGTGGTACGAATGAGGTTGTGGCGTTAAAAGGTTATCGCGAAGTGCGGCCCATGGTTTATGCTGGTATTTTTCCGGCTGAGGGCAATGAGTATGAAAAATTGCGCGACGCCATCATGAAGTTGAAGCTGTCTGACGCGTCTTTGGCTTTTGAGCCAGAACATTCAACGGCTTTAGGTTTTGGCTTCCGCTGCGGATTCTTGGGCATTTTGCACCTGGAAATCGTCAAAGAAAGATTGGAACGCGAACATAACATCAACATCGTTGCCACCACGCCGTCCGTGGCCTATGAAGTTACATATACCAATGGCGATGAAATGGTCATCAAATCGCCCTTGGATTTTCCGGATCCGTCGCATATCCGCGAGGCGCGCGAACCTTGGGTCAAAGTGGATATTGTTTCGCCGTCAAATTATCTGGGCAATGTCATGGCTTTGGTGCAGGAAAGGCGCGGCGTGTACAAGAATACGGAATATTTCGATGCTGAACGCGCGGTTTTGCATTATGAAATGCCGCTTTCAAGCGTGATCGTGGATTTCCACGACAAATTGAAAAGCGCCACAGCTGGATACGCATCCTTGAATTACGAATTTTTGGATTTCAAGCCAGCCAACATCATCAGGCTGGATATTTTGGTGGCCGAGGAAGTCGTCGCTGCACTCGCGACCTTGATCCACGAGTCCGAGGCATATCGTTATGGCAAGTATGTGGTCGAGACTTTGAAGGAATCTTTGCCGCGTCAGCAGTTCGTGATCAAAATACAGGCAGCTGTGGGCAGCAAGATCATTGCCAGCGAAAAGATTTCATCTTTCAGAAAAGATGTTTTAGCCAAACTCTATGGTGGAGACCGTTCACGCAAAGATAAATTGTTGAAAAAGCAGAAAAAAGGCAAAGCGCGCATGCTTTCCATGGGTAAGGGGAGGGTGGAGATTCCGAGTGAAGCGTTCATTAAAGTATTGAGACGAGAGGGGTCATGACTAACAACTACAAACTGACAACTTACAAGAGTAGCCAGGTAACTCTTGTCAGTTGTAAGTTGTGAGTTTAAAGTATTGAAGTATATGAGAAACAAAACATTCATGATTTTTTGGAAAGTGATCGTTGTGATCATGATTTTGGCTACTTTACTGTTCCTGATACTGCCGTTTTTCGGCTAATTAGTTTCCACAGGCCTACAATTTTTCCGCGTGCTAGGCTGGTCTGGATATGGGGAAAACATGGCAGTGTACAGAAGCCCAGGGAGCGGAAAAAATCACCTTGCAAAAATACCCGGAATTGCATCCGATCGCGGCCAGAATGCTGGCCAGACGCAACATTTTCGAGGAACAAGAAATAGAGAATTTTTTCAATCCAAATTGGGAAACGGGCGTACCCGATCCTTTTTTGTTTGCGCACATGCATGAGGCCGTGGATAGGATCTTTCTTGCATTGGAAAAAGGCGAACGCATTGTTATCCACGGGGATTATGATGCTGACGGAGTGACTGGTTCGGCTGTGCTGGCTGAGGCGATTAAGATGCTGAAATCCTCCGCCTCGTACGACGTACCACGTACCACGTACCACGTACAAAGTTCGGATGAGCAAAAATTTTTTACGATTCTTGCGCGTGAAGATAGCGGGATGGATTTAGACGTCTACATTCCGCATCGCGAGCGCGAGGGCTATGGCCTGAACATGGAAAGCGTGGAACTGATCATACAAAGCAAGGCGAACTTGTTGATCACAGTCGATTGCGGAGTGGCCAATGTGAATGAGATCGCAAAAGCCAGGGCAGCTGGAATGGATGTGATTGTGGTTGACCATCACCAGCACGGAGAAGTATTGCCAGATGCGATTTTGATCCATCCCGGCTTGCCTGGCGAAAAATATCCTTTCAAAAATTTGGCAGCAGTGGGCGTGGCCTGGAAAGTGGCTTGCGCTTTGGCAGCCGAGGCGCGCGCCCGCGGATTTGATGTGCCGGCTGGCTGGGAAAAATGGCTGTTGGACTTAGTATCAATCGCCACCATCACTGACATTGTGCCGCTCAAGGGCGAGAATCGCGTTTTGGAAAAATACGGATTAGTCGTGCTCAATAAACTCAGGCGCCCGGGCATCAAAGCTTTGCTTGAAGTGGCCAATTGGAAAAAAGGCGAACTGGATTCTGAAACAATCGGTTTTGTGATTGGGCCGCGCATCAATGCTGCCGGGCGTATGGAGCATGCTTTTATGGCTGTGGATATGTTGCTTGAGGAGCGGCCAGAGCAGGCGGCAAGCAAAGCCTTGGCTTTGGAGTCAATCAATAAAAGTAGGCAAAAAGCCACAGAGCAAATGATGAAAGAAGCGGAAAACATGTCAGTTGACCACTCAATGCACTCAATCATCGTGGCTTGGTCGGAAAAATGGTCGCCTTCGCTCGTGGGCTTGGCCGCTGGCAGATATACGGACAAATTCGGCAAGCCAGCCATCTTTGTCGGAAAATTCGGCAATACCTGGATCGGGTCAGGCCGTTCAATCCCAGAATACGACATCACCTCAGCTGTGCGCGATGCTGGCGGGAGCATGCTCCTTCGTTACGGCGGGCATCATCAGGCTTGCGGATTCAGCTTGGAAAAGGATGAATATCTTGATTTGCTGGCCATTGCTTTGCGCGGACATGCAGCCAAGGCCTTGGAGCTTGAGAACCTGAAGCCCAGGTTGAAGATCGAGGACGTGCTCAGGCTGGAGGATCTGGATTGGAAGCTGATCCAGACTTTGCTCAGGTTTGAGCCATATGGCGAAGGCAATCCAAAACCGATTTTCATGTCCCAGAATTTGTCGGTCATTGAGTCTGCCCTGGTCGGAGCAACGCAGAATCATGTAAAATGCGTGTTGCAGGAGCAGACTGGCAAGCGGCAGAAGTTCATTGGTTTTTATAAAGCGGATCTGTTGCCAGTATTCCAAACAGGCCAGCCCGTGGATATTGTCTACGATGTAAGCGTATCAGAATGGAACGGCCGCAAAGAAATCCAATGCAAATTAATTGACGTCCGACTCAGCTCTTAATGTGTCATTTCGAGTGGAGTCCGACGGAATCGAGAAATCGTCGATTCTAACGTGGCTAAGTAACGTCTGTTTCGGAGATCTCTCGACTGACGCTCGAGATGACATCTAAAAATATGAATCTACAAATTTATACTGATGGCGGAGCGCGCGGCAACCCAGGGCCAGCTGGTTTTGGCGTGGTGATAAAAGACAGGGATACTGGCAAGTCTTTAGAGGAGCATGCTCAATACCTTGGGGAGATGACAAATAACCAGGCTGAGTATTTTGGCGCAATTTTTGGCTTAAAACGTGCGGTCGAACTCAAAGCCAAGAGTGTGGAGCTTGTTTCTGACAGCGAATTGCTGATCAAGCAGGCCAGGGGAGAGTACAAAGTCAAAAACGCTGACTTGGGGAAAAGGTTCCTGGAACTTAAAAATTTTGAGACTTTGCTCGGAGGCCGCGTGAGCTATCGCCATGTGCGCCGCGAGCTGAATAAACGTGCGGACTTCTTGTCTAACCAAGCAATGGACCGTAAAGCCAATTAATTCAAAATTCATAATGCAAAATGCAAAATTTTGGAGGCCTTTGGCTTATATTTATGCAAAAAATCCCGAAGGGACACCGACATTTTGAATTATTAATTTTGAATTTTGAATTATATAGAGTATCCACAGCGAAAAGGGGCTAATTTATGCTATAGTGTCAAGGAATGCTAAGGAGGAAATTGCCCATAAAAAACAGAAAAAATCGCAAAGCGCTGCATGAGTACATGACGCCGAGTTTTTGGCACGCTCATTACGTATTTCCGGCTGCTGTTTTTTTCGTTAGTTTGGGTATGGCTTTGGGCATTGCCCACTTCTCGTCTTTTAAGCCTGGCCAAGCTTTGGCCACAGCATCAGACAATATTTGCGGGTTTGCTTGGGCCCCGACCATTGGCTGGATTTCGTTGAATAACCAGACTTGCAGCAGCGGTGTGACGGGCGGCACATATGGCGTGAACATGGCGACCACTCTTTCGGGCCAGCCTGGCGGAGTGCAAGGCTATGCCTTGAATGGCTTTGGCTGGTCAGACAATGTGGGCTGGGTCTGTTTTGGCGCTTCCTGCAATGTGCCTGAGTGCGAACCGAGCGCGCCAGCTGACCCGGGTTATTTTTATGCTTATGTGAACAAGCTGACTGATGGGAATTACAAAGAAGTACATGGCTGGGCTGGCATCTGCAACCAAAAAGAATTGGGCTGGATATCTTTGAACTGCGCAGACCCGGTCGCCAATGCGTGCGTTGGCGGCAATACGACTTTTTATAAGCTTGTCTACAATCCAGCTGATCATAATTTCCATAATGCAGCAGCCCAAGGCTCGCCTTTTGCCTGGAGCGGCAACTCAGATGGCACGGGCGTTGGATACATCAATTTTTTCGCGAACGCAGCCGAGGGCATGCAACTCAAGATCGCACCAGAGGCTGATCCGTTTTGCGCAGACGGTCTGGACAATGATCTCAACGGATTGAAGGACTGCGCAGACCCGGGCTGTATTGCGACTCCGGCTTGCGTGGCCGCTGCTTTGGAAATCAATTCTTTGGGAGCCGGCTTAGTCAACCAATATCAAGCCTGCCATGACACGCTTGATAATAACGCCAACAACCAAATCGACTGCGCTGGCTTTGGCGGAAAGCCGCCGGATGATTCATGTTTGTTTACTCCGGTTTGCTCAGAGGGCAATTATTGCTCCAATGGTTTGGATGATGATGGCAATGGCTTCATAGATTGCTCTGACCCTGCCTGTGCTGGCGACCCGGCTTGTTTTGCGCCTATTCCGCCCCAATCGCAATGCACTGCCTTTGCCGGAAATCCTGACCAGAAAAATTTATGCTGCAGCGACAACTCAACCAATGGCCAGCCGCTTTTGGATTGTTTGGATCCGGACTGCCGCACTAATGCCGCTGTCTGTTCGGCTTGGACCCAAGTCTTGTCCGGCAATGTTTATGCAGGCGGAGGCATAACCGGCACAAAAGCGCCCAAAGAAGCAGGCGTATCCAATGCTGCGTATTGTCTGCGCTCCAACGGAGCGATTGATTGGACGAGCGCAGATGCTTTTGCCGTGTGCAAGGAAAGCGCTGCCGGCAACATTCCTTTGCCGTCCATGGATACCAAATACCGCAATGTTTTAGGCTTTTTGGATTTGGCCGGCATACGCAATGGCCGTTATGGCACAGTCATCAATATCACGGACGCGGCTCAAATCCCGGACATGCTGAATGGCAGGATCTATCGCTTCACTGGCCCCGGGACATTCATTTTGCCAGCTAAAAATTTCAAGAACGGCACAGGAGCAGAGGAAGGGTCTGGTTTGCTCTTGATTGAAGGCGCGGATTTGGAGATTAGCGGAGATATAAATTATTTGGCTGTGCCCCCAGTCCAATCCAGGCTAAAGAACCTATCTTCCTTTGGCGTGATTGCGGTCAAAGATGCTTTTGGCACAGGCGGCAACATCAAGATAGACGCGAACGTGCAAAAAGTTTCCGGCACATATTTTGCCGAGGGCACGATTCAGACCGGCACATCGGGCGGTGCAGATCAGTACTTGCAGTTGATGGGCATTTACGTGGCCCGCAAGTTTGATTTGCAAAGGCAGAATAATTCAGATCCGACCAAACCGGCCGAGGAATTTGTTTTTGATGGACGAGCAGTAGTTAATCCGCCGCCGGGCATGCAAGATATCGGCCAATCCTTGCCCAAACAAACTGACGCAAACTTTTAAAAATATGGGACTTTTCTCCAAACCAAAAACGCAAAACTTTGTGGGCATAGATATTGGGCTCTCAGGCATCAAGCTTGTTGAGTTGGCCAATGACGGCGGACATGCCCGCTTGGTGACATATGCCTATCTGGACCGCCCGGTCGAGAATTTTGACTTGTTGTTTACCGAGCGTTTGGAAGAGACAGCCAAGCTCCTCAAGAACATGCTGGCCAAAGCCAAGTGCACGACCAAGAATGCGATTACTGCCGTACCAGTCTCTTCCATTTTCAGCTCTATCATCAGCGTGCCAGCCACGAATGAGAAAGAATTGAAGGAAGCGATAATCTGGCAGGCCAAGAAATTGATTCCGATCCCGCTCGAAGAAATCCAGCTGGACAGCAAAGTGATAGAAGATGCCATGAGCAAAGAGCAGCAAAAAAAGGTGTCGCGCGTGTTGCTGACCGGCGCTCCGAAAGTTTTGGTCAACCGCTATATCGATCTGCTGAGCAAAAAATGCGGTTTGAATCTCTTGTCTTTGGAAACCGAAACATTTGCCCAGATCAGGTCGCTCATCGGCAAAGACCGCTCCAGCATCATGATCATTGACATCGGTTATCAGCGCACGAATATCTCAGTAGTCCAGGCTGGCGTGCCGTTTTTGAACCGTTCAATCGCAGTCGGCGGCGACTCCATCACGAATACCATGGCGCAGATGTTGGGCATCCCTTACGAACAAGCCGAGATCATCAAAAAGGATATTCGTTCCATGTCAGGTTTTGCGCCTGCCGGGGATTTGAACCCCATGATGACGACCTTGATGAAGCCGATTCTGAATGAAATCAAATATTCTTTTTCTTTGTACCAAGGCCAGAACGACACAGGCGAGACAAGGCGCATTGATAAGATCATTTTGACTGGTGGGTCAGCCTTGTTGCCGGGTTTGACTGATTATCTGACTCAGGCCATGAACGTGAACTCTTTTTTGGGCGATCCTTGGGCCAGAGTGATTTATCCTTTAGACTTGCGCCCCATCTTAGACGAGATTGGGTCTAGGTTCCCTGTGGCTATCGGCTGCGCCATGCGAGATATATCAGAGTAAACACCAAACACCAAGAAACAAGATCCAAATCACCATGTCAGATATCTCACTCCTGCCCGATCCGTTTCGGGAAAAAGAGGAGGAATTGAAGAAAAGCCTGGCTGAGCCCGTCAAAAACGAGCCAGTGGTTAGCATGCACGTGCCTAACAAGGAAGAAGAGGATGTTGAGATTATTGAAGTAGATGAAAACGAGGTGGACAAGATGCTTGAGAGCGAACCGTTCTATTCGCGCTTGTATTACAAGTTGGGAGTCTGGGGCGATGAGATGAGAAAAAAGTTATTTGCCCCGCGCGAAGTGGAACCGCCGCCGAAATCACCGCCACAATTTTTTACGCCGACTAAACCGAAACCACCAACGAAGCTAGAAGCTGGAAGTTTGAAGTTGGAAGTTGGAATCAAGAAAGAAGCTCCAACAGCAGCTCAGCCGATAATACCAGTCGAATCTCAATTGTCAGAAGCGCCAAAGCCTCCTGAAGTTAAGATCACGCCACATACGGCGAATGGCGAAAAGCGAACAGCGGAAGGCGGTAAACGTGTCAGGATCATCAAGCGCGTGCGCAAGCCAGTGCATGTCAGCTTGCTGTCAGAGGAGCTGGTGCGTGATCTGCAGATCAATGTCGGCAAACGTAAATTCACTTTGGCATTTTTGACTATTTTCTTGGTCACGATTTTTGCTTGTGCTTATGTTGTTTTGGACAGGGTCACGCAAAGCTCAAATGCAGATTTAGCTGTCGTGACCGCGAATGAAACTCAGATCAAGACTCAAACTTCCGAACAACAGGCTAAATGGGCATTGTTTCAGGATTTGGAACCGCGGTTGATTGCTTTGAACGGGTTGTTGGATAACCACGTCTCAGTCCTGAAATTGTTCAACTTTTTGGAACAGAAAACACTCAAAACAGTGTCATATGGTAATTTTGTGCTGGATAGTACAGGCAAGCTCAGCCTATCTGTAGTGGCAACTGATTTGCCTTCAACTGCGCGCCAGCTCATGATCTTCAGGGAAGCGTCCGAAGTGATTTCGGTTGACGCTGGCTCGTTCGCCATCCAAAACGACAAAGAAAAATCAAGCACCAGTTTCCAGATGATAGTCCTGTTCAAGCCTGATGTATTGCGGCTAGCTGCTTCAACATCAACCAAATAATGATATGGATATTACGAACCAGCAACCCGCTATTCGCCACTCGCCACTCGCTACTGACAGCGAACAGCGAAAAGCGAACAGCGAAAAGCGGACGGTGAAGAAGCCATCCAAAATGTTCACCCATTATTATGGGACAATGATTTTGTTGTTGCTGGCGCTTTTGGTGGCTGCTGGTTTTATTGTGATCAAGCCTAAGATCGATGAGTATAAGGGCGTGACAGCCAGTATTCAGGACGTGCAACTGCAGGCTGAAAACGAAAAGCAGTATTTTGATTCTTTGAGCCGTTCAGTCGGGGCTGCGCAGACTATCGACCCTAGCGTTTTGGAAAAAGTTGATTTGGCTTTGCCTAGAGAACCTGGAATCCCGAATCTGCTGGTGCAAATGGATCAGGCTGCAAAAGCGAATAAAGTAAAAGTCGCCAGCATCACATTTTCGTCTGATGACAAAAAGGCTACAGCCGGCCAAGTGCAAGGCCTGAACATGACCATGACTGTGGAGGCCCAGGATTATCAAGCTTTGAAAAACTTTTTATCCTCATTGGAATTGTCTTTGCGGGTCATTGATATCCAAAATTTGAGCATCAACAGCTTTTCCAAGAATTCGGCTGTTTTCTCATTGCAGATGAAGACTTATTATTTCCCAGCTTCAACCAAATAATATGGATCTGAATTACGCACCGCCTCTGCTTTCCAGGATTTTGCTGGCTGTCTCGGCTTTGATTTTGGTGGGCGTGGTTTTCGTATTCGTATCGCGGGCTTTGGAACAGCCGCCTTCCGAGGCGATCTTGGTCCAGCGCCGCGCGCAGAACTTTAATCCCAAGGCAGATGTTTCCAAAAATTCGGTTTTTCCTCAGCTCCAAACGACTTATATGCAGGCTGTGCCTGATTTGCCCATGGGCCGGGACAATCCGTTTTTAGCGCCAGGCATGGTGGCAGCGACTTCGGGCGCCATTCTTGCACCGAATAAGATGCTGCCCAAAACCGCGACCTCAACTCCAAAACTATGAACGATCAAATATTGGATCTGCTTGTTTCGCGCGGCCTGATTACGGACAAAATCAAAACTATTGCCCAAGATTTAGTGGCGCGCGGAAAAACATTGGAGCAGGCTTTGGTCGGCGGAAAATACGTGCCAGAAGTTGATTTTGCCAAGACCGTGGCCGAAGTCACGGGCATTGCGTATGAAGATTTGGGCGAATCCGCACCAGATCCGGAAGTGGTCAAACTTATCCCAAAAGCAACACTGGATAATTTCCAGATGATTCCCTATAAGTTTGACGGCAAAACCCTGGAAGTCATTCTGCGCGATCCGCAGGATTATCGGGCTGTTGAAGCTTTGGAGTTTTTGACCAGCGACAAAGGTTGGGGATTGAAGATTGCCACAGCGCCAGCGTCGCAAATCAAAAAGTTCACCAAAGACATGTCTGGCCTGAAAGCCGAAGTCCAGACTGCTTTGGAACAGGCAAAAGGCAAATTC